>Ga0209726_10002690_pt1 | contig 25841 bp, 31 predicted proteins | sample Subgrocontami54m_FD_187453 | JGI IMG/M metagenome (GOLD analysis project Ga0209726, IMG submission 187453) | Subsurface groundwater microbial communities from S. Glens Falls, New York, USA - GMW46 contaminated, 5.4 m (SPAdes) (version 3) | ecosystem: Environmental > Aquatic > Deep subsurface >... | reverse complement strand
TGCCGGCGCTGTTGGCGAAGACGAGGTAGACGACGAGCGCCGAAGCCGCCGCGAGCAATGCTACGACGGCCGGGGCGGCAACCTTCATCCGGCGGCTCGGCGGCCTTCGAGGGACTCCCGCGGCCGCGCCGCCTCGCGCAGCCGCGCGACATCGCGCAGCCAGCCGGCGCGGTTGCGTCCGAACGCCGCCAGCGGCGCCGCGCCGATCAGCTCGAACGTGGCCTCGACCTCGGCCGCAGCGATGCGGAAGCGGTTGCGGCCGTGGCCATCGCACTCGGCCACGTCGCCGAGCCAGAAGGCCGCGTCCGGCAGCAGCGGATGCTCCGCGAAGGGGAGGAAGAAGAGGCGGTCGCTGGTGAGGATCAGCTCGCCCTCCCACCAGTGCGGCGGCGCCGCCGTCCGCAGCCGCGCCGTCGCCGAGCGCACGAAACGCTCGCCGGCCAGCAGCATGCGGCTGTCGAACCAGGTGCGGGAGCGGGATCCCATGTGTCAACTATATGCGGAATTGACACCCCCCTGCGCAACCCGCGCCTCACAATTCCGTCACCGCCGCGCTGTGGGAAGCTGATGTGCGACCCTCACAACGCATACGGCGCCGGCTTGCGGCCTACGTACGCGCGCGCTTCGTCGTAGCCGGCGCGGCGCGCCCACGCGATCAACTCATCGAAGTTCGCGCCGACGCGGTCCGGCGTGTGCGCGTCGGACGCCAGCGTGATCGGCAGGCCAAGGCCGTGCGCGCGTTCGAGCAGCGGCATCGCCGGGTAGATCTCGTTGCAGCGGCGCAGGCCGTTGCTGTTCAACTCCACCGCGGTGCGGTGCACGGCCGCGCCCGCGAGGATCGCGTCGTGCAGCGGCGTCTCGTCGTGCGGGCGGTGCCCGAAGATCTTCGGCAGGTCCGGATGCGACAGCGCGTCAGCGAGCCCGCTCTCCGCCAGTTCGCGCACGAGCGTCGCGTAGTCCGACCAGGCGCCCGCCACGTCGCGCCGCGCCCACTCGTCGATGAACTTCGGGTCGTCGAACCCCCACGCGCCGATGTAGTGCACCGACCCGAGCACGATGTCCCAGTCGTACGGCGCCAGGAACTTCCGCAGCGTCTCCTCGCGTCCGTGGATCCAGTCCATCTCCAGGCCCAGCAGCACCGGCACACCGGCGCTCTTCGCTTGTTCGACCAGCCGCACGTAGTCGGCGATGCTGCCCGACACGTGGTCGCGCCAGTACTCATCGACCATCGATGCCAGCGTGGGGTCGGGGTCGTCGTCCCACCAGCCGTGCAGCATCTGGTACGCCTCCTCGAACCGGAAGAGGTGCTCCGTGATGCAGACCTGCGTGACGCCGCGCGCCGCTCCCGCCCGCACGTACTCGTCGATGCGCGCGCGCGTCATCGGCGGCTTCTCGCCGTGCGGCTGCAGGTGCGTGTGACAGTCGACGGTCATCGCCGCAGCTCCATCTGATCGATGATGGGCTCCATGCCGCGGATCAGCGTCACGACGCGCTCGGCGGCGTCATCGGCCAGTTCCGGCGTGAGCGACGGCGCGTCGAACGAGCGATGCAGCCGCGTCCACACCTGCGTCCACTCCTCGAGTTCGTACTCGGGGCCGATGCTCGCCAGCACGTCGGGCGCGCGCATGGCCAGCAACTCGGCCGCCAGGTAGTTGCGCTCGCGCGCCCCCTCGAAATGCAGGCCGATCTCGAGGCGGCCGGTCTTGCGCTGCGCCCACACTTCGTAGTGCACGTCCGGCGAGCCGCGGTAGTACTGCAGGTAGCCGAAGCGCTGCCGCACGTCGAGCCCGTCGAGTTTCTTCCCGAGCCGCCCGATCACGCCCTCGTGCACCAGCGCGAGGAAATCGCGGATCGTCAGCGATCCGTTCGCCCGGCTCGGCGGCCGCTTCCCCGCGGACACACGCACGCGTCGTGGTGGCATGCGCTGAGTGTAGCGGGCGAGTCCAGCGGTGTGGAGTGCGCAACTCGCGGCGTCGCGAAAGGCGCTGGCGTAGCGAATGGACTGTTTGCGCAGTCGATGGTTGCTCTTGCGCGGGTGAAGGCGGCACCGGCGCGATCTTTAGGGGGCCGGACGTGTAACTCTCACCGCTCCGGGCGGATGTAAGTGAAAGTGGTGGTCAGGACCGGTCGATCACGTCGATTGTTAGGGAAGGGGAGCCCATTCAGACACCGGAAAGTGGAGTGTAATTCATGCAGCATAAAGCTATAGCTGCGGGTGCCGCGTTGGCGCTCGCACTGGTCGCGGCCGTAGGGTACGCGGCTCAGAGTGCGCCGGGTATGCCAGCCGGTACGCATAAGCCGGCAGTTTCGGCTGCCCCGAGACCGGGGGTTCCGGCGGCGCAGCCCGCGCAGCCGGCGCTGAAGGCACGACCCGCAGACCGCTATGTCGTGGAGGTTCGGGACGAGCGTCAGCCCGCACGGGTTGCGAGCGCATCCCAGGGACACGCGGCACCGCAAGCTGAGGCAACACGCGTGCCGCAAAGCGACAAGAAGGCCGATCGTGGTCACGATCAGGGTCGCCACAAGGGTCAGCGCGACCACGATGGCGACGATGATCGCGACGACGACGATGACGATGAGGACGACGAGGGCGGACGCGGCAACAAGACGCCGACGCCTCTGTCAGGATCGCCGACGGCCGTCCTGCCAACGAAGACCGCCGCGGCGACACGGACCGCGGTAACCACGCCGACCCGGACGGCGACACCGGCCGGTCCGCCACCGCCGACGGCGACGGCGCTGCCGCCGACGGCGACGCCGACGGTGCGGACGTGCGGCAGCAAGCCGCCGCCCCCGGAGCCGTGCCCGTAGCACGCAACGAGATCAGCAGGAGCCCCTCGCCGTCGGCGGGGGGCTCCTTTATTTCTCGGCCAAGTTCGGCGCTCCGTCAGGTCAGGCCGAACAGCGCGTCGAGGCCGATCACCAGCTCCTGGCGCTGCATGACTTCGCGGGTGGCGAGGATGATGCCGGGCATGAAGGAATCGCGGCCGATGGAGTCGTGCCGGATCGATAGCGTCTGGCCGATGCCGCCGAATAGCACCTCCTGGTGCGCGACGAGCCCCGGCAGGCGCACGCTGTGGATGGTGATGCCATCGAGCGCGCCGGCGCGGGTGCCGGCGATGGTCTCGGCGTCCGGCACGTTGCGGTCGAACGGCCGGCCCCCGCGCGCTTCGAGCATGCCGCGCGCTGTGGCGATCGACGTGCCGGACGGCGCGTCGACCTTCTTGTCGTGATGCAGCTCGATGATCTCGGCGGCATCGAAGAAGCGTGACGCCACCTTCGCCATGTGCATGAGCAGCACGGCGCCGATGGCGAAGTTCGCCGCGAGCAGCCCACCGAGCTTGCGTTCGCGGCACTCGCGCGCCAGCGCATCGACGTAGTCCTGCGGCAGGCCGGTGGTGCCGATGACGGGCCGCACGCCGCGCTGTAGCGCAGCCTCAGTCAACACGGGTGTCCACGCGGCGTTCGTGAAGTCGATGACGACGTCGGGCCGCGCAGCATCGCAGGCGGCGCCGGCGTCGGTCGTGACGTGCAGTTGCTTGCCGGAGGGCAGCGTGATCGTTGACGCCGTTGCCATCGCGTCGACGACGCCGACGGGGTCGAGGCCGTCCTCGGCATCGATGGCGTCGAGGATGGCGCGGCCCATCTTGCCGCTACCGGAGACCAGCACTCGGATCATGGGAGAAGGATAGTAGGGGGTAGGGGGTAGGGGGACGGGGGTGGGCATTCGGGCGGACGTGAAAGAGCGGACGGCTTCCCTGCCGTCCGCCTTTTCACGACCGCATCCAGACGGTTATCTGGCCTGTCAGGCGGCGCGCTCCGCGCGCTCTGCCGGCTCGGCGACGGGCTTGGGGGCGTCGACGACCTCGAGACGCTGCTGCACCGGTGTCTTCGGCGCGATGGTCTCGATGTGGCGGCGGGTGGCCGCCGTCATCTGCACGGCGGCGCCGTTGACGATGATCTGTTCGCCCTCGCCGAGCGGGTTGCCGTCGGCGTCGAAGACGCGCGCGCTGCGGACGGCGAAGAATCCCTGCACGAGGCTGCGAAGCGCCTGCGTCGGGTCGGCGCCCGGTGGCAGCGCAACGGTGCCCTGGATCTGGAAGGGCGGCGCCATCAGCAGCGCCGGCACGTCGACCTCCGCGGGCTTGACTGCGCCGCGCGTGAAGTAAGGGCCGTCGAAGTTCGCGAAGATGATCTCGTCGCGGCGGACGAGCAGCGCTGAGTCGAGCTCGACGTGCGCCTGGGCGCGGTAGAGCGGGCGTATGGCCGGGTTGCGGAGCTCGATGTGGCGCGCGATAGCGGGGTTGTTCAGGTTCTCCATGAACCGGCCGAGGTCGTGGATGCCCTCCGGCTGGCCGGATGCGACGAACGTCGCCGTGACGATCTCGATCCGCACTTCTGGTAGACGCCCTTCAAGCTTCCGCATGTGCCCTCCGTGGCCGGCGTTTCCTCACCCCGGCCGTACCGGTGATTCTGGGGGTTAGCGCCCGGCTTTGGCATCCGAGACGATGCGTAAAGCGGGCGGCGGATTCCCCTCGGGGGAATCCCGCAGGTGATCGGCCGGGAACCCTGCCGGCCCGGGCGCGGCGGATACGGGCGGGCGGGACGGGGCGCGGTGGCGGGTTGGAAGAAGGCAGCAGCGGATCGGTGCGACGTGGAGTCGGTGTGGGTGCTGTCACCCGGCGCGAGTTGGCCGGCGCGTAGGGCGGGTGCGGGCATCGCGCGATGGGCAGCCGGGGGGCGGCTACTCTACGCGCTGCGCGTCCCCCTAGCGCGGCAGCGTGCCTTCCGCGTCTGCTGTGCGTTTCGCCAGAAGAGCCTTCAGCGCACCGGACATGTCGGCGTCGATCGGCTTGTCTCCGTCGTATTCGAAGGTCGTCATGATCCGACCGTCGACCTTCACGAACGCGGTTACGTCCGAGTGAAATGTCCGGGCGCCGTTGGCGGATGCCGCCGATATCGACACCTTGTATCCATTGGTCCAGCCGCCTAGCTCGCCTGACGGAACGAAGTCGAAAGTGACGTGCGCCGTCGCCCCGGGGGCGTTCTCGACGATGGACGCCTCCGCCGCACGGGCGAATTCTTCGCGGCAGCGCGTAAGCAAGTCAACGGCCTCGGCGTAATCCTGCGATGCCAGTTCGGCCGTGCGGTAGATCGTGACTCCGGAGCTGACAGTGCGGTCCGTAGCGTCGGTGAAGTCGTCAGAGTCGGTATCTACGACAGCGTTGGGGGAGTCCTCGTCGTTGAATGCGGCGCATTCCGGGCTCAAGTCTAGCTGAGTGTCGCTCTTCACGTGCGGTTTGCCTGTCCAGCCGGCCGGGAGATCACCACTCGTAATCTGTATCGCGTTTGCGTGTGTCGTGGCGGCCGCCTTGAACGCTTCGTCGCTGACGGGCGTCGGTGATGCAGCAGGAGGCGCGGGCCTCGACGATCCGCCACACGCGAAGGCGGCAATCATCGAGATGCCGAATACGATCGTCAATGAGTTGCGCATGACGCCCCCTTCGAAGCCAGCTTCCTAAACCCTTGAGAGATATCGGTACATCCCTTAAGGCGCTGAAGCCGCGCAGAGGAGGAGCCCCTACTTAAGTACAGAAGTCATCAAGTTGCCATGCTCGTTGGTCAAACATTAGTCATCCGCACTTTCGTCGACATCCGGAGGGAGTCCCGGTCACGTCCGTCAAAAGGTGTAATCACTGGCATCATTCTCGCTCTGAGAGCCGCGTGTTACACGGCGATGGGCAGGCGTTCGGAGACCTCCGTTTCCTGGAAGGGGACGGATGCAGCATCGTGCGCGGTGACGAGGAGCAGGGAGTCGTCTGCCAGGTAACGCCGACCCTACCACCAGATGATGTCGTCGAGGGACTCTTCGTGCTCTTCGGAGGGGAGGTCCTTCGACCAGAGGTTGGTCTCCAGGTATTTCCAGCCGGAGTCGGCGAAGATCATGACGATGTTGCCCTTGTCGAGGCGCTGGGCGAACTTGAGGCCGGCGTGGAGGACAGCGCCGGCGGAGATGCCGCCGAAGACGCCCTCGCGCTGCATGAGCAGCCGGGCGGCGCGGAAGGCGTGGCCGCTGCGCACGAGCATCTTGCCGTCGAGGAACCCCAGGTCGAGGATGGGCGGGATGAAGCCGTCGGCGAGGCTCTTGAGCCCCTGCAACTGGTTGCCGGGGTGCGGCTCGACGGCGATCACCCTCGTGTTGGGATTGGCCTCCTTCAGGCGGTGGCCGGTGCCCATCAGCGTGCCGCCGGTGCCGAGGCCGGCCACGAAGACATCGACCTGCGGCACGTCCTCCAGGATCTCCTGGCCTGTCCAGACGTAGTGGGCGCGGGCGTTGTGCTCGTTGCAGAACTGGTCGAGCATGAACATCTTCTCGTCGGCAGCCATCTGGCGCGCGACGGCCATGGCGCCGGTGACGCCGGCTTCGGCGGGCACCCAGTGGACCTCGGCGCCGTAGACGCCGAGCGTGCGGGGGATCTCCGGGTAGACGTTCTCGGGCATGACGATGCGGGTGTGGTAGCCCATGGCGCGGCCGATCATGGCGAGGGCGATGCCGGTGTTGCCGGTGCTGGCCTCGATGACGGTGTCGCCGGAAACGAGGCGGCCGTCGCGTTCGGCGTGCTGGATCATGTGTTTGACAATGCGGTCCTTGATGGAGCCGGTGGGGTTCCAGCCTTCGAGCTTGGCGAAGAGGCGCACATCCGGCTTCGGCGAGAGCGTGCGCAGCTCGACCATGGGCGTGCGGCCGATTGTGTGGAGGACGTGGAGGTGGTGCATTCAGCTTCTTATGATAGTAAAAGCAGGAAAAGTATCATAACGGGCACGGCTGTTGTACGGCGGTACGACAAGCACCGGCCCCGCTCTCGAACATCATGGTACCGGTTCGCGGGGGTGCCCTGATTCCTTGACTTGCGCGAATCTGCGTCCATATACTGTCGCCGCGTAACCCGCTTCTGGCGGGGCCTATTTTTGTTACGCACTTTTACAACCGGCCCACCATCGTCGGTCAGGGGTTCCTGAACGCGGAGGGGCGGCGTTTCGGGCCCGAGTGGCGCAATGGCAGCGCAGCCGATTTGTAATCGGCAGGTTAGCGGGTTCGAATCCCCTCTCGGGCTCCAGAATCAGGTTGCATGGTGGGTCTGAGCGGCCGCATGAGGCGGCCCTTGCAGCCCGCCGCGACTACCGATCAGTCTGCCCACATAGCTCAGTTGGTAGAGCACACCCTTGGTAAGGGTGAGGTCATCGGTTCAAATCCGATTGTGGGCTCCAGCAGGAGAAACGCCCGCCCCGGTGGGCAGCCAGGCACATCCACACGGGGGCCGGCCCCTTCGGGTGCCGGGTCCAGGATACGCAGTGCGTCCGCTCAGGGCGGACATCACATAGCAGGCCCTCCAGCCAGGAGGGTGCAGGAGGATTAGCGGGACATGGCGAAGCAAAAATTCGAGCGGACAAAGCCGCACGTCAACATCGGCACCATCGGTCACGTCGACCACGGCAAGACCACCCTGACGGCCGCGATCACGAAGGTGCTCGCGACGAAGAAGCTCGCCTCGTACCGAGACTTCGGCAGCATCGACAACGCGCCGGAAGAGCGCGCGCGCGGCATCACGATCGCCATCGCGCACGTGGAGTACGAGACGGAGAACCGTCACTACGCGCACGTGGACTGCCCGGGCCACGCCGACTACATCAAGAACATGATCACGGGCGCGGCGCAGATGGACGGCGCGATCCTGGTGGTGGCGGCGCCGGAAGGCCCCATGCCGCAGACCCGCGAGCACATCCTCCTCGCACGGCAGGTCGAAGTGCCGAGCATGGTCGTCTTCATGAACAAGGTCGACCAGATGGACGACCCGGAGCTGCTGGACCTGGTCGAGCTCGAGCTGCGCGAGCTGCTCACCAAGCAGGGATTCCCGGGCGACGACATTCCGATCATCCGCGGCAGCGCGCTGGCCGCCATGAACTGCACGAGCACGGACGCCAGCGACCCGGCGTACAAGTGCATCCTGGAGCTGATGGAGGCCGTCGACAGCTACATCCCGACGCCGGCCCGCCCGATCGACAAGCCGTTCCTGATGCCGGTGGAAGACGTGTTCGGCATCAAGGGCCGCGGCACGGTGGTCACCGGGCGCATCGAGCGCGGCCTGGTGAAGGTGGGCGAGGAGATCGAGATCGTCGGTCTGGGCGAAACGCGCAAGACGACGGTGACGGGCGTCGAGATGTTCCAGAAGACGCTGGACCAGGGCCAGGCCGGCGACAACGTCGGCTGCCTGCTCCGCGGCATCGAGCGCGAGGACATCGAGCGGGGCCAGGTGCTGGCGAAGCCGGGTTCGATCACGCCGCACAAGAAGTTCGAGGCCGAGGTCTACGTCCTCTCGAAGGACGAGGGCGGGCGGCACACGCCGTTCCTGCCGGGCTACCGGCCGCAGTTCTACATCCGCACGACGGACGTAACCGGCACCATCAACCTGCCCGAAGGCGTGGAGATGGTGATGCCGGGCGACAACGTGAAGATGACGGTGGAGTTGATCACGCCGGTTGCCGTCGAGGACGGCCTCCGGTTCGCCATCCGCGAAGGCGGCCGCACGGTGGGCGCAGGCGCGGTGACGAAGATCCTCGAGTAGAAGCAACAGATCAGGCACGGCCCGCCCGGTATAGACTGTGGGGCGGGCCGTGTTGCCTGCAACGAGAGGCATCGCGGCGCGCGGGCGACCGGCGGCCGGATGAGGGACCATGGCAAAGAAGGAAGACCGGCAGATCATCACGCTCGCCTGCACCGAGTGCAAGGAGCGGACCTACACGACGAGCAAGAACCGACGGAACGATCCTGACCGGCTGGAACTGGCCAAGTTCTGCCCCAGGTGCCGCATCCATCGGGCGCACCGCGAAGTCCGGTAGGAAGGAACAGCATGAGCCGCGCGCTCCGCAGACAACCGCTCGTACAGAAGCCGCCGGCGAAGACGCCGTCCTTCAAGCCATCCGGCGGGCGGCTGGTGAAGAAGCAGACGGCGGCCACCGTCGAGGGGGCGAAGCACCTTTCGTTCTACGACCGCCGGGTGCCGCGGCCGGTGCGCGACATCATTGCTGAACTGAAGAAGGTCACCTGGCCCACGCGCGAGGAGACGACGCGGCTCACGGTTGCCGTCGTGGCCGTTTCGATCACGATCGGCCTGTTGTTGGGCGGCGTGGACATCGGCTTCAACTGGCTCGTAGACAACACGCTGTTGAGGAAATAAGCGCATGGCGCGAAAAGGCAAAGCCGCCGCAGCACAGGTCGACGACGCCGAAGGCGGCGAAGGCGCTCCCGAATCGCCCGAAGACGCGGCGATCCAGGAAGGCCGCGCCTGGTATGTGATCCACACCTACTCGGGCTACGAGAACAAGGTCAAGACCAACCTGGAGCACCGCATCCTGACGATGGACGCGAAGGATCTGATCTTCCAGGTGGTGATTCCGACCGAGGACGAGATCGAGATCCGGGACGGCCAGCGCCGCACGGTCGCGCGCAAGATCTTCCCGGGCTACGTGCTGACGCACATGATCGAGCTGAAGGAAGACGACCCGGAGTCGAGCCGCGCGTGGTTCGTGGTGCGCAACACGCCGGGCGTCACGGGCTTCGTGGGATCGGGCACGCGCCCGGTGCCGCTGGAGCCGCCGGAGGTGAAGCGGATCCTGCGTCAGATGCGGGTGGTGGCGCCGAAGGTCAAGGTCGGCTTCATCGTCGGCCAGAGTGTACGCATCGTCGATGGTCCGTTCATGGACTTCGTCGGCACGGTGGACGACATTAACCTGGAGAAGGGCAAGGTGAAGGTGCTCGTGTCCTTCTTCGGGCGCGAGACCCCCGTCGAGCTGGATTTCCTGCAGGTGGAGCGCCTGTAGGCAGAGGTAACAGAGTCCCCGATCGCAGGGGCGCCGGGCCCGAGGCCTGGCGCTTCGTTGTGGCGAATACGGCATCAGTGGAGGGGCGCGCAGCGCGGCGCCCGCGAGGTACGACATGGCGAAGAAGATTCGAGCGGTGATCACTCTGCAGATCCAGGCGGGCAAGGCCAACCCGGCGCCGCCGGTCGGGCCGGCGCTGGGCCAGCACGGCATCAACATCATGGGCTTCTGCAAGGAGTACAACGAGAAGACATCCAACCAGGCCGGCAGCATCGTCCCGGCGGAGATCACGGTCTTCGAGGACCGCTCGTTCTCGTTCGTGCTCAAGACGCCGCCGGCGTCGGACCTGCTGAAGAAGGCTGCCGGCCTCGAGAAGGGCAGCAGCGCGCAGAAGCGCGAGAAGGTCGGCACGCTGACGCGCGACGACGTCAAGCGCATCGCCGAACTTAAGATGAAGGACCTGAACGCCAACGACCTCAACTCCGCCATCAAGATGGTCGAGGGCACGGCGCGCAGCATGGGGATCGAGATCTCATAACCAGGACGCCGCGGGAGCGGCAGCAGTCGGCGACGGAGACCGGACGCCACGCGGTGGCAGGTCGACTCGGCCCGCAAGGGTGCACGTCGCCGGGGAGGACGAGAGCAGATGAAACGCGGCAAGAAGTACGAAGAGAAGGCGAAGCTCGTCGATCCGGACAGGCTGTACACGCCCGAAGAGGGCGTGAAGCTGGCGAAGGAGTGCTCCTTTGTCAAGTTCGATGAGACGGTGGAGTTGCACCTGCGCACCGGGCTCGACCCCCGGCACGCCGACCAGCAGATCCGCGGCACGGCGCTGCTCCCGCACGGGCTGGGCAAGACGGTGCGCGTGCTGGTGTTCGCCGAGGGCGACGGCGCGCGGCTGGCCACCGAGGCCGGCGCCGACGAAGTCGGCGGCGATGACCTGATCAAGAAGGTCGAAGGCGGCTACACCGACTTCGACGTCGCGCTGGCGCAGCGCGACCTGATGGGCAGAGTCGGCCGCCTGGGCCGCGTGCTCGGCCCGAAGGGGCTGATGCCGAACCCGCGCTCGGGCACGGTCGTCGATGCCGCTGACATGGCGAAGGCCGTCAACGACGCCCGGCAGGGCCGGGTCGAGTTCCGCCTGGACCGCACGGCGATCATCCACGTGCCGATCGGCAAAGTGAGCTTCGACGAGGCGGCGCTGCAGGAGAACATGGCGCTGCTGGTGTCGGAGATCGTGAAAGCGAAGCCGACCGGCGGCAAGGGCGTCTTCATCAAGACGATCACGCTGACGACGACGATGGGGCCGGGCATCCGCCTGGATCCGACGCCGACGCTGGCGCTGAAGGCGCTGTAGCTGGCGAGTTCGTAGTTCGTGGTTTGTAGTTTGTAGTGAGAGGGCGCACGCGGTGCGCCTTTTCTCTCTGCGTGAGCCTCTCCGCTCTACGCGCCGGAAGAATCTTGACGACTCATTCTGGCAGGGGTGTACGCTAGTACGGAACGGGGTCGATGCTCTATTCTGGGGCTAGACGTGAGCCGCACACTTCGCGCGGCGGGAGCGATCAGGGGCTTCGACGCACCTATGGCAGTTCAGGGATACATCACCCTCACGCTGGAAGCGTTTCCTGAGGGCAAACGGTTCGTCTCTCGTTGCCGGGAGCTGGAAGTGACCAGTTGCGGCGACTCCGTGGGCGAGGCGTTTGATGCCGTAATCGACGCCGTAACTACATACCTCAACGCCATTGAGCAGTTGGGACAGCGCGAGCGCATTTTCGAGGAGAAAGGAATAGAGATCCGCAAAACGAGACCGAGCCGCATCGGGCGCGTGGAATCGGATCTTCCTCCTAATTCCGTCGCAGGGAAGCATGTGTTCCCGCTTTCGCCGGCAGCGTGAGCCCGCAGCGGAAGAAGCGGCCTTCTCCGAAACCGCGTCCGCTCCCCCTGGTTTCGAGCAACAAGGTGCTCGTTGCATTGCGCCATCTCGGGTTCGTCGATGGGCCCGCCAAGGGCAGTAGTCACCTCTCGATGCATCGCCGCAGGCCAGACCGGAAGATCGACGTCGTGTCCGTGGTGCTGGACCAGAATCCGATGCCGCGCGGAACGTTGCGCGGCATCCTGAGAACCGGGAATGTCTCCCACCCCGACTTCATGAAGGCGCTCGGCCTCAAGCGCTAGTCTGCCGTCGGCCGCTCCTCGGCGGGGACCGTGAGACTGACTACTTGCGAAATTCGCAGGCGCGCTGGCGTCGGGAAGGCGTGCGTTCGCCGCTACACTTGCGCGGATGACGACCGTCACCCTCGACCCCGCCAACGCCGCCAACGTCGGCGATGCGCTGCTCGCTCACTTGCGGGAGCGACTGGGGAGTGAGTTGCTGGCGTTCGCGGAGGCGCCGGCGCCGCTCGGACGCGGGTTCGCGTCGTTCATCTACGCGTTCCGGCTCGACGGACAGGGCCTGCCGGATACGTGGCGTGCGCCGCTGGTCCTGCGCGTCCTGCCGGACGCCGCTGCGGGGCCGGTGCTCGCGCGCGAGGAGTCCGTGCAGCGCTTCGTGGGCGCGGGCGGCTACCCGGTGCTCGTGCCGCTAGCCTTCGATGTCACCGGCGCCGCGCTCGGGTTGCCGTTCATGCTCGTGCCGCGTGCTATGGGCGGAACGATGCTTGAGCGCGTGGTGCACAACCCGCTCTCCGCGCCACGGCTGCTCGCCCAGATGGGTGACGTGCACGTTGCGCTGCACCGCGTCGCGATCGACGGCTGCCCGTTGACGTACGATGCCCCGCTTGTCGACCAGCGGATCGCCAACTGGCGAGCGCGCATGGAGGTTGCAGGGACTGGCGAACTGCGTCGTGGGTTGGCCTGGCTGGAAGAGCATGCCGTGCGCGTGCGCGACGAAGATCCGGCGATCTGCCACAACGACTTTCACCCATTGAACTTGCTGGTCGATGACGACGGACGGCTCATCGTCATCGACTGGAGCGACGCCGCGATCGGCGACCGCCACGCGGACGTGGCCCGGACGGTGACGTTGCTGTGGTTCGCGCAGATCGCGGCCACCAGCATCGTAGAGCGGCTGGTGCTGCGCGCGGTGCGCGGCTTCATGCGCCGGCGGTATCTCGCCGCCTACCAGCGCCACCTTCCGGTCGACCCGGTGCGGCTGCGTTACTGGGAGGCGGTGAGCGCGTTCAACGCCTGGCTTCAGCTTGTGGAACTGGAGGCGCGCGGCGCGAACGCGCCGCAGGCGCAACTCGAGATGGTTCAGCGGCTTCCGGACGGGGTGCTGGACCAGGTGCGGCGCTACTTCTGGAGCTGCGCCACGTAGGCGCGGGCGCGCGGTGTCGGGGCTTCGCGGCTTGCGCGGGTGGGGCGCGGCCGATAAGCTTGCGGGGCTTAAGACAGCAGGCGCTCCTTCGGGACATAATCACAGCCTGCCGAGGCGCAATACGTCGATTCGAGCCGGGCGCACCCCAATGGCGCCGTCTCGCGCGTGTGCCCCCTGTCTGATAGGCAGGGGTTTTTCGTTGTCCGTTCATCCACCGGAGGTGGAGTTATGCCAACAGCCAAGAAGCAAGCCGCCGTCGCCGAACTGAAGGATCTCGTCTCGCGGTCGACGATTCTCATCGGCACGGAGTACCGCGGCCTGAGCGTCAAGGAGATCACGACGCTGCGGCGGGCGCTCCGCGATGCCGGCGTCGACGCGCGCGTGGTGAAGAACAAGCTGTTCCGGATCGCGGCCACGCAGGCGGGCATCCCGGACGCCGGCGGTGTCGTCGAGGGGCCGACGATGGTGGTCTTCGGCTTCGGCGACGTTATCGCCCCGGCGAAGGCGATCACCGACTACGCGAAGTCCGCACGCAACGCCTTCGCGCCGAAGAAGGCGTACATGGACGGGGCGATCGTCGCCGGCAGCATCATCGCTGAGCTGGCGAGCCTGCCGTCGCGCGAGCAGCTGATCGCGCAGCTGGCGGGGGCGTTCGTGTCGCCGCTGCAGACGTTCGTGAACCAGATCAACGACAGCATGCAGTCGTTCGCGCGCCTGGTCGATGCGCGGGCAAAGCAACTCGAAGAGGCCGCGTAACAGCGGGCACGCATACGGGACGATTCGTCCGCGGATAGCGGGCGCACGGAGGAGGCATCACATGGCGAAGGTTGAAGAGGCGTTTGACATCATCAAGGGTATGACGATCCTTGAGCTGCGCGACCTTAACAAGAAGATCGAAGAGGAGTTCGGCATCACCGCGGCGGCGCCGGCGATGATGATGGCGGCTCCGGCGGCCGGTGGCGGCGGCGCGGCCGCGGCCGAAGAAGAGAAGACGGAGTTCAACGTCGTCCTGAAGGACGCCGGCGCGAACAAGATCAACGTCATCAAGGCGGTCCGCGAAGTCACCACGCTCGGTCTCAAGGAGGCCAAGGACCTCGTCGAGAGCGCGCCGGTGAACGTGAAAGAAGGCATCGCGAAGGCGGAAGCGGAAGCCGTGAAGGCGAAGCTGACCGACGCCGGCGCGACGGTCGAACTGGCCTAGCACCACCTGCCACTGCGGCGCCCGGCCGATCGGGCGCGGGCGCCGCTTGGTATGATTCCCCGCGTGGACTGCTACTCCTGCGAACAGCCGGCGACGAACGCCTGCAAGCGCTGCGCGCGGCCGTACTGTGACGATCACGGTAATGCCACGTACTGTGCCGGCTGCTTGCAGCCCTCGAGCGCGCTGCCGTCGTTCAACCTGTACCGCGGCACCCTGCTGGCGCTGCTGGTCGGCACCGCCGTCGCGGTCTTCCTGATCCTGCGCCCGCCGGGGCAGACGCGTGGCGCCGCGCCGGTCGCCGTCGGCAAGTCGACGCCGACCGCCACGGCCGCGGGCGGCACGGTGCAGCCGACCGTCGCCGCGAGGACTCCTGAGACGACCACGACGCCGGACGGCACGGGCACGGCCGAGGCAGGCACACCAGGCGCGACCACCGGCACGCCGGACGGTAGCGCGACGCCGGCCGGCACCGTGAGCCCGTTCAACGAGCATGTGGTGGTTTCCGGCGACACGCTGCTCGGGATCGCGCAGGACAACCTGCCGCCGGGCGACGACGTGGTGGAGTTCGCCAGGGCGATCGCGGCGCTGAACGGCCTCGACTACGAAAACCCCAACCTGCGCATCGGCGCGACGCTGCTGCTGCCGAAACCCTAGCGAGGGATCTGCGTGGAAGACCCCGAGTCCTCTGCCCGAGCTTCCCTGCGCCGCAGCACATTCATCTACGCGCTGATGCTGGCAGCGGACGTGATCGTGCTGGGCTTCATCGCCGCGAACCGCGCGGGCGGTGGAGCGTACGTGTCGCTGACGGTTGTCGGCCTGGTGGGGCTGCTGTTGTGCTATTACGTGGTCCAGCACGTGCGGGATCTGGGCGGGACGCTCGCCGAGAGCGAGGGCCTTGTGACGCGCAAGTGGACGCGCGTGGACCTGATCATCGCCATGCAGAGCTACTACATCACGGTGGAGCGCACGATCTTCCGGCTGCGGGCGGAGGACCACCTGCACATCGAGCCCGGGATGTACGTCAAGGTCGTGCACTTCCCGCATACGCTGAACGTCGTCACGATCCACCAGATCGCGGGTCCGCCGCGCGCCGACGTGCCGTAGGAGCCGTTGCGCTTCGAGTGTACGGGCGGGCTGTGTTAGGATGCGCCGAAGTTCGATGCGGCCGCCGGGACGCCGCGATGAGGTGGCATATGCGCGTGTTCTCCATCACCCTTCTGCTTGCCGTCACGCTGATCGCCGCGGCTTCGCTGCGGCCGGCACATGCGGCCACCGCTCCGCAGGGCTACGGCCCCGCGGTCATGGCCGCGGCCGACACACCGCCGATCGACCAGAACGACGACACGCGCGTCGACGTACAACTGCTGGTGCTCGGCGCGGTGGCTGTGGTGGTCGTCGGCATCGGCACGGGCGCGTACTTCCTGCGCAGGCTGTTGGGGCTGACGGCGCCGCCTCCCGTGCAGCCGTCGGGGGGGCATCACTAGCGGTTTGTAGGTCTTAGTTTGTAGTTAGTAGTGAGTGCGCGGGCGCATCGGCTCCTTCATCTCTGTGATCCGCGGGCACGCACCATGCCGGGTCCGGTTGACAGTGCGGGTGCCTCGAAGCAAAATGAACCTCGTTCATCGAAGCCGGGCTGGGGCGCGATGCCGCAGCGGGCGCAGAGAGGCGGATTCATGGCTGACAACGATCTCGGGCTTCGATACTGGCAGTCACAGCGACTGACGCGCCGCCGCTTGCTGGGCGGCGCTGTGGTGGGTGGCGCGGCCGTCGCCGCCATCGGGCTCGTCGGCTGCAAGAAGGACTCGCCGAAGAACGGCGACACGACACCGCCGCCGCAGAGCACGGCGAAGGTCCAGGACGGCACGCAGGACGGCCCCGGCAAGCCGGGCGGCATCCTGAAGATCCGGCAGCCGCAGGATCTTCCAAACATGAATCCGTTCGGCCCCAGCATCCTGGCGCTGGCGCAGGGGCTGACGCTCGGCTTCACGGTCTTCGACCACATGTGGTATGTGCCCACCGACACGGGCGTGCGCGAGTTGTTCCTGGCCACGAAGGTGGAGCAGCCGGACCCGTTGACGGTGATCGCGACGCTCGGCGAGGCGACGTTCCACGACAAGCCGCCGGTGAACGGGCGCAAGGTGACAGCGGAAGACGTGGCCGCCAGCTACAAGCGTTTCCGCGACGAGCTGCCGTTCCAGTACGACTGGCTCCACAACGTCATGGAAGACATCGTCGCGGTCGATGAGCAGACCGTGAAGATCACGCAGAAGTTCCCCTGGGCCTGGGTGTTCACGTCGTCCAACGCGGGATCGCCGTGGACGGGATCGATCTTGCCGCAGGAACTCCTGCACGACAACGACTTCCTGAACAAGGACGCCATTGGCTCCGGGCATTGGATGCTCGCCGGACACGACAACGGCGCCAATCTGAAGTTGCGCAAGTTCCCGAACTTCCGCGTCAAGGGGCAACCGCTGCTCGACGGCGTCGACTTCAAGTCGATCACGAACAACACGGCCGCGCTCGCGGCCTTCAAGGCCGGCGAGATCGACACCTACGGCTTCACCTCGAAGAGCGAGGCGGAGGACACGCAGTCGAGCATGGGGGACAGGATCGTCGTCGGGAGCGACCTGGGGCGCGACTTCTTCTGCTTCATGCTCAAGTACCAGGATCCATTTGCCGACGACCGCGTGCGGCGCGCCATCAACCTGCTGATCGACCGCGATGAAGCGATCGACCTGCTGGCGGAAGGCAGCGGCGTCAAGTGCGGCCCGCTGCCCCCGGCGCACAAGCAGTACGTGCTGCCGGACGATGACAAGGACCTGCAGGAGTACTTCCGCTACGACGTCGCCGAAGCGAAGAAGCTGCTGGAGGCCGCGAGCTTCCCGTTCGACCGGGAATTCGAGCTGAAGCACTCCGTGCGCCCGGGCGACTCGCAGCTTGCAGACGTCTTGAAGGTGCAGCTCGGGCGCGGCGGCATCAAGATCAAGCTGCGGCCGGAGGATCTGATCAAGTGGCTCAGCCAGTCGCTGGGGCAGAGCGACTTCGAGATGACGGCGTTCCTGCATCTTGCGTACGAGGATGCCGACCTGCCGCTGCGGTTCTTCCTGAGCGCCGACGGCGAGCGTAAGAACTTCATGCAGTACAAGGACGCGAAGGTCGACGAGGCGATCCTGGCGGCGGCGCAGGAACTCGACGAAGAAGCGCGCGTAAAGAAGGTGCAGGAGGCGCAGCGTGTGATCATCAACGCGTGGGCGCCGATGTACAACGTCTTCTCCGAGATCAATTACGGCGCCCGCTACGCCTACGTGAAGGGAACCATTTCCGGCCGAGGCTCGCTGGGGCTCTTCAACCGCACATCATGGCTGGACAAGTGATCGACGACCAGGCTCCGCACTCGCGGGATCGCCGGCAGAAGGCGGGCTGATGCGGCGTTACGCGCTTCGCCGGTTGTCGTTCTTGCCGATCATCCTGCTGGCTGTGTCGCTGATCACCTTCATGGTGCTGCGCGTGCTGCCGAGCCAGGATCCGGCCGACGTCGTCGGCGGCGCGAACGCGACGCCTGAGCAAAAGCAGGCGTACCGCGAGCAGCTTGGGCTCAACGAACCGCTGTATCGTCAGTACACGGACTGGCTCGGCCACGCGCTGACGGGCGATTTCGGCAAGACCTTCAACAGCCAGAAGAGCGTGCGCGACGAGTTCGTGCGGAGGTTCCCCGCGAGCTTCGAGCTGGTGATGATGGCGATGATGTTCAGCGCCTTCTTCGGGATCAGCTTCGGCATCGTCTCGGCGATGTACCGAAACAGCGTGGTGGACTACGCCGTGCGCATCTTCGCGGTCTTCGGCGCGTCGATCCCGGAGTTTTTCCTGCTGACGCTGCTGATCATCGTGCCGTCGTACTTCTGGAGCTACTCCATGCCGCTCGGCGGCTACGTTCCGATCTACGAGGACCCGGCCAATAACCTGCGGCTCTTCCTGCCCGCGGCGCTGATCCTCGGCATCGGCGGGTCGTCAGGACTGATGCGGCTGACGCGCACGACGATGCTGGAGGTGCTGCGCAGCGACTACGTGCGCACGGCGAAGTCGAAGGGGCTGCGGCAGAGGACCGTCGTCCTCACCCACGCGCTGCGCAATGCGGGCACGCCGATCATGACCGCGCTCGGCACGTCGTTCATCCTTGTCTTCAGCGGGTCGGTGATCGCGGAGCAGATCCTGAGCATCCAGGGCAACGGGTTGTTCTTCTTCACGTCGACGCTGAGCCGCGACCTGCCGGTGGTCCAGTTCCTGGTGGTGTACACGGCGGCGGTGGTCGTGATCGTGAACCTCCTAGTCGACCTGTCGTACGCAGTGGTGGACCCGAGGGTGAAGTACAGCTAATGGCTACCGTCGCGGATCACAGCATCAACGTCCGGGCCGAGGTCGCGTGGGAGCTGCCCGAGGACCGGCCCTTCCATCGCCGCGCGTGGCGCCTGGCGAAGGAGAATCCGGTCGGCGCGGTGGCGTTGCTGGTGGTGGTGGCGTTCGTCGTGCTGGGCATCATAGGGCCGTCTATCGCGCCGTACGACCCGGGGGGACTCGACCGGAACGCGCGGTACCTGGGCCCGTCGGCGGAACACCCGTTCGGGACGAACCAGCTCGGCCGCGACGTGTTCAGCCGGATCATCGCCGGTACGCGCATCTCGCTGATATTCGGCATTCTGATCCTGTTCCTAGGGTTCATTCCCGGCACCACGATGGGCATCCTCTCGGGGTACTTCGGGCGCTGGGTGGACTACCTGATCCAGCGCAGCAGCGAGGCGTGGACGGCGTTCCCGCAGCTGCCGCTGCTGCTCACCTTCGTGGCGGCGTTCGGGCCGGGGCTCAAACCGGTGGTGGCGGTCATCGCGATCGGCGCGCTGTTCAGCGGCTCGCGCATCATGCGTGTGGTGGCGCTCGTCGAGCGGCACAAGGAGTACGTGACGGCGGCGCGCTCGACGGGCGCGACGGAGGCGCGGATCCTCCTGCGCCACGTGCTGCCGAACATCATGCCGTTCATCCTGGTGGGCGTCAGCAGCGTCTTCGCGATCGCCGTGCTGGCGGAAGCGGCGCTGAGCTTCCTGGGGCTCGGCGTCGCTCCCTCGGAGCCCGGCTGGGGCATCGACCTGAGGGACGGGCTCGAAAGCGGCTCGCGCTACCCGCACCTGGTGATCTTCCCCGGCATGGCGATCAGTCTCGTTGTGCTGGCGTTCAACCTGCTGGGCGACACGCTGCGCGACATCCTCGATCCGCGGCTGCGGGGTTCGACCGGCGCGCGCCGTTAGCGCGAACAGCAAACAGCAAACAGCAAAGGCCGATGCACCGGCGCTGTCGTCTCCTGCGCGGGCGCGTTACGCTTGGCGCATGGCCGACGATCGCTTCTATCCGCACGTGAACTTCGCCTCGCTCGAGGAGGAGGATTGCACGTTCGACCGCGCGCGCGTCGTGGTGCTGCCGGTGCCGTATGACTCCACGGTGACGGCGCGCGCCGGTACTCGCGACGGGCCGCGTGCGATCATCGAGGCGTCGGCGGACATGGAGCTGCACGACGTGGGCCTCGGCATCGAGCCGTACCGGCACGGCATCCACACGCTTCCGGAAGTGGCGCCGCACACCGGATCGCCGGAAGCGATGATCGACCGGATCGAGTCGGTGGTCGCGGAACTGCTCGACCAGGGGAAGTTCGTCGTGACGCTCGGCGGGGAGCACACGGTCGCGGTCGGCGCGGTGCGCGCACATGCGAAACGCACACCCGGGCTCTCGGTGCTGGCGTTCGACGCGCACTCTGACCTGCGCGACGAGTACCTGGACTCGCACTACAACCACGCCTGCACGCTGCGCCGTGCGCTCGATGTCGCGCGCGTGACGCAGGTCGGCCTGCGCAGCGCATCGGCCGAGGATGCGGCGCTGATCCGCGCGGAGGGCCTGGCGTTCTTCTCGCCGAAGGAGTTCCGAGCGGCCGGGGCGGGTGCGGTGGTCGACAGCCTGAGCGACGACGTCTACATCACGATCGACCTCGACAACTTCGACCCGTCGGAGATGTCGGCGGTGGGCACGCCGGAGCCGGGCGGGCTGCACTGGGACGAGGTTTCGGACCTGCTGATCGCCGTCGCGAAGACGAAGCGCATCGTCGGGTTCGATGTCACGGAGCTGTCGCCGTCGCTGGGGCCGCGTTCGTGCGCGCAGCTCGCGGCCAAGCTCACGTACCGGCTGATCGGCCTCGCGCTCGGCCCCACGGAGTAACAGATGCCGGAGAAGAAGGGCCGCAAGCGCAGGCCGCAGCGAGAGCGCCGCACCGGCGCGCCGGGACCGGCACGTACGCCGGCAGCGGGAGACGCAAGCACGGCCGCGCCGGGTGGTGAGCCATCGTTGCCGGCGATGCGGGTGCGTTACGCCGGCCTCGTGCTGGCGCTGCTGACGGGGTTCATCGGGATACTGACGGCGGCGCAGGCGTTCCAGGGCGCGAGCGGTCCGAACTTCGTGATGCTGCTCGTGGCGGGGGTGCTGCTGGTCGCGCTGGCCCTATTCATCGCGGTGCTGGCGCTGGCGCCGGAGCGGGTCCGGGCGCTGTTCAGCAGAAGTTCACAGTAGACAGTTCACAGTTCACAGTGGATGGTTCCGGTGACGCGGGAACGCGGTGACGGGGAATCACAGATTTCACAGATTGCACAGAGGGGCGGAAGTGGCCGCCAGCCGCCTCGGTGGCGCGGCGCTCTCTCGGAAGCGGTTATCCTGTCGGTGTGAGCGCTTGCATGATCACCGCGCTGCGGCATGGTAAACGGGGCGGCGTCATTGCTTGCGCATTGGCAGCGTTGGCGATTTCGTCCGCGATGCCCGCCGGCGCGCTCGGCGTGCGAACGGCGGCGAGTAACCCAGCAACCGGCCGGGTATTCTCGACGAGCTTCGAGTCGGTAGCTGATTTCGCCGGATTCTACATCGTCCCGCAGGATTACCTGGGCACCACGTCGCACGAGCAGTCCACCGAGCAGGTGCGCAACGGCACGTACGCCCACAAAGCGTGGATCTACGGCGCAAACCCGCCGCCTCCGCCCGGCGGCAACACCAACCACCGGGGGTACCCGACGGTCCAACTCAACAAGACACCGGGCGGCGGTTACGTCTGTCCGTGCGATGTGACATTCCACGTGTGGCTGGATATGCCGCTCGATGTCCCCGGCGAGTGGATCAGCTTCGCGACGCTGACGCCTGATCCATCAGACGCGTGGTCGCGCACGGTGCTGGTGAATCTCTCGGCGGCGAACCCGGCGCCCGGGACCGCGCCCGGCGGAGTCCTGCACCTGATGCACGTGCCGAACCAGGGCGAGCGTCAGCCGGCGTTCCAGACCAGCACGATCTTGTTCCCGATGCGACAGTGGGTGGAGATCAAGATCCGTGTCGATTTCGATCCTGTGCACGGCGAAGCCATCGTGTGGCAGGACGGGCAAATGGTGTCGGCGGCCCCGGTCAGCGGCGGCAGCGGCAAGCTCGAACAGGCGCACTTCGGCATGTACGCCGCTCCCGAACTCGCGACCGGCGTGGTGTACAACGACGACCTGCAGATCACGGAATCCGCGACGGCCGTTGGCGGTACCGCAGAGCTGCCGCAATCGGAGGACGCCCCGCGACCGGCGGCAACGCCGTCGGATGGCAACGCGGGTACGTTGCTGGTGATCGCGGGATCGTGCCTGGCGGTGTTGATCGCGGGGGCGCGCTACGCGCGACGCCGGCGGGCGCGGTAGCGCGCGAGCGCTGGGCTACCGCGCGGCGCCGTGGCGGCAGCGGCGGATTTCGTCCAGGTGGTCGGCTTCGTGGTCGACCATGTGCTCGACGATCTGGCGGATGCTCATGCGGCCGGATTCGAGGTGCTGGCCGGTGCGGGCCCAGTTCCAGTTGACGAGCGTCGTCAGCAGTTGCACCGTCTGCGCGCGGAACGCACGTAGCTCGTCCAGCATCTCGGCGACGGCGCGCTCCATGTATCGATGGTCGCGGGCGAACGCGTCCTGGTCGTACGGCTCGAGGATCGGGTCGGTCTGTGTCGCCATCATATAGAGCCGCTTGTGGTACACCTCCGAGGCGTCGCGCAGGTGGCCGAGGATCTCCTTGATGCACCAGGCGTCCGGCGCGGGCCGCCGCATCGCTTCGTCTTCGGTGACGTCCTTCAACTCCGCGGCGAGCATCGCCGGCAGCGCGCGGAGCGGCTCGACGAGGTCAAGGTGACCCTGAGTGCCGGGTTCGTTGCGCGGGTGAATGAAGACGTTGGACGTGTCTGCCGGCATGAATCGTGTCCTCAGTGGGTGGGAGAAGCGGCCTCTTGCGCGAGGGGGGCCGGCGTTCGCTGATTCAGCGTCGTCTCCGCGACAGCGGTGCCGTTCCGCAGGTACAGCCGCGGCACGCGGGCGCTGATCCCGGCCAGGATCTCCCACGAGATGGTGTCGGCAAGGCCCGCAAGCTCGTCGGCGTCGATGAGTTCGCCGCCCTGCGCACCAATGATAACGGCCTCATCGTCCGGCGCAACGCCGGGCACGTCCGTCACGTCGGCCATGCACATGTCCATGGCGATGCGCCCGGCGATCGGCACGCGGCGGCCGCGGATCAGCAGGTGCGCCTTGTTCGAGAGCGCGCGCCGCAGCCCGTCGGCGTAGCCGCACATCACGAGCGCGATGGTGGATGGCCGCTCCGCGCGCCAGGTGCGGCCGTAGCCGACCGTGGCGCCCGGCTCGACATCGAGCACGCGGGCGACGCGGCTCTTCAACGACAGCACGCGCTTCAACTCGACGCCGCCGGCGCAGCCCGGCGCCGGTTCGTAGCCGTAGATGCCGAGACCCGCCCGTACCATCTCCAGCGACATCGCCGGGTCGATAAGGATGCTCGCGGAGGCGGAGCAGTGCCGCATGGGGATCCACGGCAGCCGCTTCGAGGCCTCGAGCAGCGCGTCGTACTGGTTGCGGGTGAACGTCTTGTCGCCTTCCTCGGCGGCGGCGAAGTGCGTGAACAGGCCTTCGACCTCGATATTCGGCAGCGCGCGCACGCTCTCGGCGAACCGCACAAGCGCATCGATCTCGAGCCCGTGTCGGTTCAGGCCGCTTTCCAACTCGACGTGGATCGGCTGCGTGACGCCGCGCGCCGCCGCGAAGCGCGACAGCGCCAGCGCCGTCTGCATCGAATCCACCGTGGGGGTCAGGCGGAGGCCGACGATGCGCTCCGCCTCGGAGGCACCGGTGAAGCCGAGCACGAGCACCGGCGCATTGATGCCCGCGCGCCGCAGCTCCTCGCCCTCGTCCACGCAGACGACGCCGAGTCCGGCTGCTCCGGCGTCGATCGCCGCCTCAGCGACGGCGACGGCGCCGTGGCCGTAGGCGTTGGCCTTGACGATGGCGTAGAGCCGCGCCGGAGCGGCGCGTGCCGTAAGCGCGCGCACGTTGTGAGCCAGTGCATCGAGGTCGATCTCGGCCCAGACGGGGCGGCCCTGCCAGCGGTGCTTCGGAGCGTCCATGCCGTCAGGATACGGGAAGCGCGGGGGCGGCGGGACGCGGCGCTATGGGACGAGCGCCCAGCTCTTGGGGAGGCGGTAGGTGAAGCGCGTGCCGGTCATGCGCTCGCCGTCGAAGACCTCGCCGTAGCCCGTGCGGGTGATCTCCTGGTAGCCGTTCTGGAGCGTGATGATGCGACGGTCGCGCAGGTTGAACACGACCGCGCCGGCCTTCACGGGCCGCAGGCTGGCCTCGCGTGTCACCTCGTCGACGACGCGGAACAGTGGCGATTCGTCGGGCCGCGCATGCTCCAGCGCCGCGTGGATCGCTGCGTAGCGGCCAGGCGCGTTGCGTTCGTCGAACATCGCGAGGCCGTTGTCGATGCGCTCGCGTAGCCCACTGTAGAACTGCTCGGCGCGCGCGATCAACTCATCCGTGGCGGGCGGGTCAGTGGCGCACGCCTTCAACAGCGCGGGCAGCGCCTCGCCGGGCGCGACGAAGCTGATGCCGCCGTGGGGGTCGATGATCGTGAGCCGGAGCAGGTTCATTGCGCTTGCCTGAATTGCGAGGCCTTCGTTTTCGAAGGTACCATTCGGCCCGAAAGCCTGTCAAAAGCGCGTCCCGGGTGGGTTTGATCATGGCAGCACCCCGCATCTGCTTCGCAGTGCGCTGCACCTTCCTCATATCAGTCATCGGCCTGATGGCCGCGGCATGCAGCGACTCGAAGGCGAAATCGACGCCCACGGCTGCCGCCACGGCGACGCCGGGCATCACCGTCACGCCGACGCCTGCGCCGGCCGATCCGAAACTCGGTGACACGCTGCGATACGAGGGCGATTTCGAGGGCGCGATCGGCGTCTACGCAGCGGTGGCGGCACAGGGGGAGGGCGAGGAGCAGCAGCAGGCGCGGCTGGCGCAAGCGCAGTTGCTCGTGCGCATGGGCGATGCGGACGGCGCGCGTCCGGTGCTCGATGCGTACGTGGCTGCCGCAGGCGCCGACGGCGACGCGAGCATCGCCCGCTACATGCTCGCCTCGGTGCTCGATGACCTGGGCGATGCGCAAGGCGCGCTCGCTAACTACGAGCGCTACATCGCCGCGAACGGCGTGCTGATCGACTTCGCCGGCATCGAGCGGGCGAAGCTGCTGGCGCGCCTGGGCCGCGTGCCGGACGCGCTCGCCGCCGCCGAGGCCGTGCGCGCCAATGCGTCGCTGCTGCCGGCGTTTCGCTCGTCGTTCACGTTCAGCTTCGCGAGCGCGCTCGACGCCGGGCAGGCCGATGCGCTGGCGATCGAGTGGTACGACCGCGCGCGTGGGGAGGGCGGCGATGCGGCATCGGCGCTGGCACGGACAGGCGGCATCAAGAAGCGCACGGGCGACCCGGCGTGGAGCGCGGACTACCTGCAAGCGATCGCCGCCTACCCCGAGTCCGCCGTCGCGAGCGAACTGCTCGACGCGCTCGACGCCGCGGCGGTACCCGTCAGCGACTACGTGCGCGGCGTCGTCGATTACCGAGCGCATCGTAACGATGAAGCGCGCGCGGCGCTGACCCGCGCGATCGCGACGGGCGACAACGCGGCCGAGGCCACGTACTACCTCGCGGCGCTCGACGAGCGCGCGGGCGGCTACGAGGCCGCGATCGCGGGCTACCGGCGCGCGCACGACCTCGACCCGGCGTCGCCGCTTGCGGACGACGCGCTGTGGTGGGGAGGCAGGCTGCTGGAATCGGCAGGACGCTACGGCGAAGCGGGCGCGGCCTACACCACCCTGGCCGACACGCAGGCGTCGTCAAAGTGGGCGGGCGATGCGGCGTTCCGGCGCGGCCTGGTGCTGTACCGGGCCGGCAACTACGCGGCAGCGGCGCTCGTGTGGTCGGCCATCGTGCCAGTGGCGAGCGGCGAGGACGCCGCACGCGCGCGTTACTGGCAGGGCCGCGCGCTGCAGGCACAGGACGATCCGCTCGCC
>Ga0209726_10002688_pt1 | contig 25855 bp, 31 predicted proteins | sample Subgrocontami54m_FD_187453 | JGI IMG/M metagenome (GOLD analysis project Ga0209726, IMG submission 187453) | Subsurface groundwater microbial communities from S. Glens Falls, New York, USA - GMW46 contaminated, 5.4 m (SPAdes) (version 3) | ecosystem: Environmental > Aquatic > Deep subsurface >... | reverse complement strand
CGCCACCGCAAGTCCCAGGTCTGTTACATCGCGTCACACGGAGAGCAGCGCAAGCTGACCGGGCTCGGCGACAAGGTCATCCGCCTCGAGAGCCTGATCGAGTACTGCCGGCCCAGCCGGACGACGGGCTACATCTTCGGCGCGTGCGACTTCGTCACGACCGACACGGCGCGGAAGTTCCTCGAGGCCACGGGCGCGCGCTTCGTCGCCGGCTACCAAAAGGAGATCCCGTGGACGGAGTCCATGCTGGTGGACTGCCTCTTCCTGTCCTACCTTCTGGGCGGCAGCATGAAGTGGGTGCGCACCAAGCATGGCGAGCGGGTGCCGCCACTGAGACAGACGGAGACCTTCGAGATCACCCACACGGAGAGGCCGCAGAAGGTCGCGGGCATGCTCTACCGCGATTTCCCGCTGGCCCACGACATCACCTTCTCGTGCTTCACCCTCGACCGCCAGCGGGGAAGGAAGCCGCGGCTGGCAAGCTCGTTCGAGACGTACCGGAAGAGCGTCGACCGGGCGCGCCGATTGGTGCGCGACCTGTGAGCAGGACCCGCCCTACACCACGACCCGCAAGGAGGACCCTATGGGAGCGATGAAGGAATTCGCCGGTGTGTACTATCGGGAAGGCGCGCTCGACCCCAAGACCATGCAGCTGGTCGCGCTGGCCGCCATGGCCGCGGCCGGCTGCACGTCCTGAGTGCCCGGACGCTTCGCGGCTGCGAAGCAAGCCGGCGCCACCGAGGATGAGATCAGCGAGACCCTGATGTACGCCATGCGGGGCGCCGCGCGCGCCGCGTGGAGCACCATCAAGCACATCCCCGGCATCGAGGACGTCAACAAGGAGTGGAAGACCAAGTTCGAGCGCGAGGGCGGCAAGTAGCGCCCATGGCCCAGGGCGAAGCGCCGATCAAGCAGGCCGTCGCATGGATCGACGAGCGGCTGCGGGAGCAGCCGGCCGCCGACCGCGTGAAGCTGGTGGACGAGGCCGGCCGGCGCTTCGACCTGACGCCCCTCGACGCTGACTTCCTCTTCCGCCACGTCGCCGAACGCCCGAAGGGCCCAGCCCCGTGAGCGATAGCCAGAAGGCGCAGGTCCAGGCCCAGTTCGGCCAGAGCGCACAGGACTACGTTACGAGCGCCGGCCACGCTGGAGGCGAGGACCTCGAGCGCCTCGTCGCGTGGGGGCGCAGGCGCGGCGCCCTACGCGCGCTCGACGTCGCGACGGGCGGCGGCCACACGGCGCTCGCCTTCGCCGGCTTCACGCCCGCCGTGGTCGCGATTGATCTGACGCCGCCGATGCTCGAGGCCGCGCGCGGCTTCGTCCGGGGCAAGGGCGCGGCCAATGTCCGCTTTCTGGCGTCGGACGTCGAGGCCCTGCCCTTCCGGGATGGCTCGTTTGGCGTCGTGACCTGCCGCATCGCGGCGCACCACTTCCCCGCCATCCTGCCCGCCCTCAGGGAAGTCGCCCGCGTGCTCAGGCCCGGCGGCTCCTTCCTCCTCCAGGACATCCTGGGTCACGACGACCGGGAACTGGCCGCCTTCATTCTCGAGGTCGAGAAGCGGCGGGACCCTTCGCATGTGCGAGCCCTGCCCCAGCGGGAGTGGGCGGCATTCCTCAAGGCGGCGGGGATGACGGTGATCGACGAGGGCATGGCCAGCAAGGTGCGCAAGTGGGAGGAGTGGACGGGGCGGATGAGAATGAACCCGGAAGCCACGGCCGACCTCGAGCGATTCGTGCTTGCGGCGCCGGCGCGCTGCCGGGAGGCTTTCCGCTTCAGAATCGAGCGGGGCCGCATCGAGTCCTTCACGGACCGGATGATCCTACTCCGCGCCGACCGAGACTAGTTCAGGGCGCCGATAAGGGCCCAGCTGCTTCGTTGGCGCCCTCGGCCGCGGGCTCAACGTACAGGAGTACGTCTCGCCCGCAGCCTTCGGGCGCCGCCTTGCATCTGGACCCTTCTCGCCGCCCTGAACCGGTTTCAGGCCACTGGTTTCAGGAGCACGATGGTGGCTCCCCAGCCGCCGCGCTCGGGCGGCGCGTCGGAGAAGCGCTCCACCAGCGGGTGCCCGGCTAGCAGTCCTTGGACATTCGCCCGCTGCTGGCCGGTGCCGCGACCGTGGATGAGCCGAACCTCACGGAAACCCTTGGCCGCAGCTTCCTTTAAATACTCCTCGACCACCGGCCGGACATCCTTCGGTGCGAAGGCGTGCAGGTCCAGCGAGTCCTCGATAGGCAGGCTGACGGGGTCGGGCTCGTCCGCCACGGCTGCGGCTCAGCGGGGGCGGAGGTTGACGATCGGATCCGGGACGACGAGGCCGGGCTTGCTCTTCTGCTGCTCGCGGGTCTGCTCGGCCATGCAGTTGAGAAACTGGTACTGCTCTGTCTCCCGGCCGGTCACGATCACGCGGCCGTCGGTGTCGATGCGCTGGAGCACGATGGTCGCGAAGGTGTCGCACCGCCTCCAGCGCTGGTAGGCGAGGTCCTGCTCGAAGGTCTGCGCCCCTGTCATGCAGCCGGCCGCGGTCATCGCCGGGGCCAGCGCGATAGCGATTTGCCGGGCACCGATCATGCGGCTGCCGCGGGCCGCCGCGTGTGCCAGTCCGTGAGCCGCTGGTAGGCGTCCGCGACGCGGAGCACCGTCGCCTCGTCGAAGGGGCGGCCGATGATCTGAAGGCCCATCGGCAGGCCCTCGGCAGTGAAGCCGCATGGCACCGACGCGGCCGGGTGCCCGGTGAGGTTGAAGGGACGGGTGAAGCGGATCAGGCTCGCGCGCACCGGCAGGCGCTGGTTCCCGATGCGGACCTCATCCTGCCCGACGGCGGTCGCCTCGATCGGCGTCGTCGGAGCCAGCAGGACGTCGAGCGTCGCCAGGGCGGCGTCCACCTCGTTCTTGAGCAGCGTGCGCAGGCGCTGGCCCTTGACGTACTCGGCACCGGTGACGAACGCGCCGACGCGCAGCCTCTCGCGGACGTCCGCGCCGTACTCGGACGCGCGGGTCTTCAGCCACTCCTCGTGGTAGGCGTACGCCTCAGGGGCGAGGACCGCGTGCGACGCCGCCGGAGCGAGGTTGACCATCTTGAGGTCAACGTCCTCGATGGAGGCACCCTGCTCCGCAAGCGCCTTGGCCGCGGCCAGGACGGCGGCCTGCTGGGCCGGCGCCGCGCCTTCGAGGAAAAAGGAGCGCAAGATCCCCACGCGGAGCCCTTTGAGCCGGCCCGTGAGCGCGGCCGCGTAGTCGGGCACGGGCAAGACGCTCGTCGTTGGATCGCGCGGGTCGTAGCCCGCCATGGGTGCCAGCATGAGGGCGCAGTCCGCCGCGCTCCGGCACATCGGCCCGACGTGGTCCATGGACCACGCGAGCGGCAGGACTCCAGCGCGGCTCACGCGGCCGTAGGTCGGCTTGATGCCGGAGAGCCCGCAGAGCGACGCCGGGATGCGGATCGAGCCGCCCGTGTCCGAGCCGAGGGCCCCGGGGCAGATGCCGGCCGCCACCGAGGCGCCCGAGCCCGACGAGGACCCGCCGCAGATGCGGTGGGTCGTGGCGTCCCACGGATTCCACGGCGTGCCGTAGTGCGGGTTGAGCCCCTCGGGACCGAACGCGAACTCGTGCATGTTGAGCTTGCCGAGCACGATGGCCCCGGCGGCCACGAGGCGCGCGGCCACAGTCGCGTCCTCCTCGGGCACCCAGTCCGCGAGGATCTTCGAGCCTCCAGTAGTCCTGACACCCTTGGTGCAGTACAGGTCCTTGAGACCCACTGGCACACCGTGAAGCGGCCCAAGAGCAGCGCCCGACGTCACCGCGGTTTCCGCCACCTTGGCCGCGGCCAGTGCCGCGTCCCCCAGGACGGTGATGTATGACTTGAGCTTGCCGTCCAGCGCCGCGATGCGGTCGAGATGCGCCTGCACGACCTCGATCGGCGAGACTTTCTTCGTGGCAATCATGCGGCGGAGCTCGGTCATGGAGGTCCAGCAGAGCTCGCTCACGGAGGTCCTCTCTTCGCTCAGAAGATGCGGAACTGCGAGGCCGGCTCGGTCTCCGGCGGAATGTCGCGGATGGCGGCGAGCCCGTTCCGGCCTGCCTCGACGAGTGGGAGGAGGGCGGCCAACTCCCCGTCGGAGATCTCCAGGCCCTGCGTTTTGGCCAGCGTGCGAAGCGTGTCCACCGTCAGCTTTTCCATGGGCGCAGGATAGCGCATAATCCGGCCCATGCCCACACCCGATCAGGGCGCGCTCACCTGGCTGCGGGAGTTCGAGGCGGCATGCCGCGCGAGGGACTTCGACACGGGCCGCCTCCTGTTCGCCCAGGACGCGGTCGCCTTCGGCACCTGGGCCATGGCCGTCCACGGGCTCGACAACATCGAGCGTGAGCAGTGGCGCAATGTCTGGCCGCGCATCCGCGGCTTCACCTTCGAGCCGCAGCCGGACGTCCGCGCGGACGGCGACACCGCGTGGATCGCCGCAGGCTGGCGATCCGAGGCCACCGGCCGGGACGGCAGGCCCTTCATCCGCCCCGGCCGCGCCACCTTCATCCTCTCGCGCCGCTGCGGCCGCTGGCTCTGCGTGCACAGCCACGTCTCGCTCCAGCCGACGCAGTCCGAGTCGGCCCACGGCAGGCTCGGCGCGTAGCCTCGCGCCCCCGCCCCCCACACCCCGTCGGCGCCCACAGGCACCGCCGCCGCTCCCCTCTACCCCGTACCCCGTAGTCCGTGCATGCCCGAAGAGTTGGCCGTGGCGGCCGCGTCACGACTACGGTCATCCGCGTCCGCCAGGGTCTACGGTTCCCTCGAACGGTTCCTGGCCCGGCATCGGGCGCTTCGGCTACACTCCAGGGCCATGATGGCCGGGCCGGACGCGGAGGGACGGTGAGCGCCAGGCTCGGCGTCGACGTCGGGGGAACGTTCACCGACGTGGCGCTCTGGGACGAGACGAGCCGGCGGCTCGCCGTGCTCAAGCTGCCCTCGGTCCCGCATGACCCCGCCGAGGGGATCCTCGCCGGGATCCGCGGCATCACGGAGCAGGCGGGCGTCCGCGCGGCCGGTCTCGCCTTCGTCGCCCACGGGACCACCGTCGCGACCAACGCGCTGCTCGAAGGGAAGGGCGCGCGCACCGCGCTGCTCACCACGCGGGGGTTCCGGGATCTCCTCGAGATCGCGCGCCAGAAGCGCCCGGCCCTCTACGACCTCCAGGCCGACAAGCCGTCTCCCCTGGTGCCGCGCGACCTCCGGTTCGAGGTGCGGGAGCGGCTCCTCGCGGACGGCAGCGTGCTCGAGAAGCTCCGCGTCGAGGACGTGGAGGCGGCGCTGGCGGCGCTGGGGGGCCGCGATCCCGAGGCGATCGCCGTCTGCTTCCTCTACAGCTTCCTCGATCCGACGCACGAGCGGCAGGTCGCCGCGCGGATCCGGGACCGCCTCCCCCTCTGCCACGTCTCGCTCTCCTCGGAGGTGTCGCCCGAGTTCCGGGAGTACGAGCGGCTCTCGACGACCGTCCTCAACGCCTACCTCGGTCCCCTCATCAGCCGGTACCTCGGCCGGTTCGATCGAGCGGTGCGTGAGCTCGGGATCCCGCGCGCGCCCTACATCAACCAGTCCAACGGCGGGATCATCTCCGTGGCGGCCGCCGCCCGGCACCCGGTGCGCACACTCCTCTCCGGCCCGAGCGCGGGGGTGATGGGCGCCGCCTGGGCGGCGCGTGATTCGGGGTTCGCGTCGCTGATCACCTTCGACATGGGCGGGACGTCGACGGACGTCGCGCGCGTCGAGCACGGCCAGCCGATCATTGCCGGCGAGCGATCGGTCGCGGGGTATCCCGTCCGCATCCCCACGCTGGAGATCGAGACGGTGGGAGCCGGAGGCGGGAGCCTCGCCTGGGTGGACTCGGGCGGGGCTCTCAAGGTGGGCCCCGAGAGCGCGGGGGCTCACCCCGGGCCGGCTTGCTACGGCCGGGGAGGCAACCGCCCGACGGTCACCGACGCCAACGTCGTGCTCGGGCGCCTGAGTGCGACACACCTGCTCGATGGTCGCATGCCCCTCAGGCGCGAGCTGGCGACGGCGGCCATCGAGGATCTCGCGCGGGAGCTCTCGCTGTCTCCGGTCGACGCGGCACGCGGGATCCTCTCGGTGGTGCAGACGAACATGCTGGGGGCCATCCGCGTGGTCTCGGTCCGCAAGGGGTATGATCCCCGCGCCTACACCATGGTCGCGTTCGGGGGCGCGGGGCCGCTGCACGCTGCCGCTCTCGCGCGTGACCTCGGCGTCCGCCGGGTCCTGGTCCCGGCAGCGCCCGGGATCCTCTGCGCGCTCGGCCTTCTCATCGAGCCGCTCCGGCTGGACCTCGTGCGCACGCGGGTGCAGCCGCTCGACGCCCTCAGGGAGCGCGACGTCGAGCGCCTCTTCGAGAAGCTGGAGGCCGAGGCGGGCGCGTGGCTCGACGAGGAGTCGGTCCCGCCGCCCCGCCGCCGCCTCGTGCGCGCGTTCGACATGCGCTATCTGGGGCAGAACTTCGAGCTGACCGTGCTCGAGCCGCCGGGGCGGCCGTCCCTCGGCTCCCTCGGGGCGGCTTTCCTCGGCGAGCACGCGCGCGTCTACGGCTACTCGGCCCCCGACGAGCCGGTCCAGGTGGTGGCGTTCCGCCTCACCGCGCTCGGCGAGCCCGAGCCGCTCGCGCTGCCGCCGCTCCCTCGGGCTCCGCGCCCTGAGCCGGACGAGGCGCGCGCGGGCGAGCGCGCCGTGTACTTCGACGAAGCGGGCGGCTTCGTCCCCACTCCCATCTATCGCCGCGAGCGCCTCCTGGACGGGCACCGCATCGAGGGGCCCGCCGTCGTCGAGCAGATGGACGCGACGACCGTGATCCTTCCCGGACAGGTCGCCGTCGTGGACGAGCGGGCCAATCTCCTGATCCGAACGGACGGTCTCCCCCGCCCGACGGAGGTCGCATGATCGACCGGATCACGCTCGAGGTCATCGGCAGCCGGCTCCTCACGATCGCCGAGGAGATGGGCGAGGCCCTCATCAAGGCCTCCTACTCCTCGAACATCAAAGAGCGCCAGGACTGCTCCACCGCCGTCTTCAACCTGCGGGGCGAGGTCATCGCCCAGGCCGAGCATATCCCGATGCATCTCGGCTCGCTCATGATGATCGTCCAGGAGATCCTCAAGCGGTACCCGGTCGGCGGCCTCCGGGACGGGGATGTCTTCGTCGGCAACGACCCGTACACGGGAGGAAGCACCCACCTGCCGGACATCACGGTGGCCAGCCCCGTGTTCCACGAAGGCGAGCCCGTGGGCTTCGTCGCGAACATCGCGCATCACGCCGACGGCTCGGGGCACGCGACGCGGACCATCTACGATGAGGGGCTCCGCATCCCGCCCATCTGCCTGGTAGAGGCGGGCCGGCTGCGAGAGGACCTGATGGAGCTGCTCCTCCTGAACTTCCGCCTGCCCCGGGAGCGCCGGGGCGATTTCCGGGCGCAGTTCGCCGCCAACCGGATCGGCGCCGAGCGCCTGGGGGATCTCCTCACACGCTACGGCAGGGAGACCTGCGAGGCGGCCATGGACGAGCTGCTTGCCTACGGCGAGCGAAAGATCCGCGCCGCGCTCCGTTTCATTCCCGACGGCGTGTACGCGTTTGAGGACTGGATGGACGACGACGGGGCGGGCGGCCCGCCCGTGCCGATCCGGGTGCGCATCGCGGTGGCCGGGGAGGAGATCACGCTCGACTTCGCGGGGACGGGCGCCCAGGTCCCGGGCGATATCAACGTCGTCTACCTCGCGCTCGTGGCAACCGTCTACTATGCGCTGAAGGCGCTGCTCGACCCCGGCATCCCGGCCAATGGCGGCTTCTACCGCGCGATCCGCGTGGAGGCCCCCGCCGGGTCGATCGTCAACGCGCGGCCGCCAGGCCCTGTGGCGTGGCGGACCCAGACCTGCCAGCGCATCGCCGACGTGATCTTCGGCGCCCTTGCGCCGGCGCTGCCCGACAAGGTCATCGCGGCGACGAACGGGGCGAACTCCGCCTGGGTGTTCAGCGGCGTCGATCCGCGCACCGGCCAGTACTACGTCTACCTCGAGACCATCGGCGGCGGCTCGGGCGCTCGGGCCGGCAAGGACGGGCTGGACGGGGTGCAGGTGCACATCACCAATACCTCGAACCTCCCCGTCGAGTGCCTGGAGATGGAATACCCGCTGCTGGTCGAGGAGTACAGCCTCGTCGAGGGCTCGGGCGGGCTCGGGCGCTTCCGCGGCGGGCTCGGGCTGCGGCGGACCATCCGCGTGCTCGCCGGCGAGGCCACGTTTCTCGGGACGCTGGACCGGGCGAGCGTCGCGCCGTGGGGGCTCTTCGGCGGCGGCGAGGGCGGCAAGGGCGGCGTCGTGCTGAATGCCGGCCGGCCCTCGGAGCGGGGACTGCGCTCGAAGGTGGCGGGGCTCCGGCTCGTGGAAGGAGACGCGGTCACGATCGTCACGCCTGGCGCGGGCGGGTACGGCCCTCCCGCCGAACGGGATCCCGCGCTCATCGAGCGGGACCGTCGCGAGGGGAAGGTCAGCGCGGGGTGAAGGCGCACAACGCCCTTGACTTCGCGGGGGGCCCCGGGCCAAGGTAAGCGCACTTTGCCCGGCTCTGCCGGCGCGCGTCTGCACCGCACCGACCGCGTCCCGCACAGGAGGACAACGATGAAGTCACGGTGGCTCATTCCCATTGCGCTCGTGTCACTGGTGGTGTTGGGCGGATTCGACGCCGCCCTCGCGCAGCAGAAGTGGAAGGCGGTGGCCACGAGCCGGCCCACGCCGCAGTTCGCGCTGTGGACCTGGCTCGGCGAGGAGCTGGACAAGCGCACGAACGGCCAGGTGAAGCTGGAGGTCGTGAGCCTGCCCGAGCTCGGCCTCACCGGCTTCGAGCTGGTGCGGGTCACGCGCTCCGGGCTCGTCGACGTCGCCGACGTGATCCTCGCCTACGTCGCCGGTGACGTGCCGATCATCGAGGGCGTGGATCTCCCGGGGCTCTTCCCCAGCCTCGACGCGTCGGTGAAGGCCCACGTGGACTTCATGGCCGCGATCAAGAAGAACGAGGACAAGCTCGGCGGGGTCGTCCTCGGCGGCTACCTCTGGCCCGGCCAGTACATCTTCAGCCGCAAGCCCGTCCGGAACCCGGCCGAGCTGAAGGGGCTCAAGGTCCGCGTCTTCGGCACCGCGCAGACGGAGTTCGCCCGGGCCCTCGGCATGGAGCCCGTGTCGATCGCCTTCGCCGAGACCTACACCGCCCTCGAGCGCGGCACCGTGGACGCCGCCTTCACCGGCACGTACCCCGGCTTCGCGCTGAAGTTCTTCGAGGTCTCCAAGTTCCTCATCGACGTCAACCACGGCCCTGTCGGCGGCGCCCTCGTGATCAGCAAGCGGACATGGGATCGCGCCACGCCCGAGATCAGGACGACCCTCACCAGGCTCGGCGAGGAGTTCAGCGAGCGCGGCTGGGAGGTCGGCCGGCGCACCACCCAGGAGGGCCTCGACAAGAACCGGGAGAAGGGGATGGAGGTGATTCCCATCACCCCGGCGATGGCGGCGGCGAGCAAGGACGTGTTGATCAAGGTCGTCCTCCCGAGCTGGCTCAAGCGCTCGGGACCGGACGCCAAGGCCATCTTCAACCAGTACCTCGCGCCCCACGCCGGCATCACTGTCCCGTGACCGCGCGGGAGTTCGCGCGCTGAGCCGGCCAGCCGCATCCGGGGGCGGGCTTGGCCGGCCCGGCGCCGGCCCGCTCCCGATCCTGCTGGACGTCCTGGCCGCGCTCGATCGCGTGGCGACGGCGATGGCGTACCTCGCCGGCGCCACGCTGCTCCTCGCGTCCTTCTACATCACCTTCGACGTCCTGGGCCGCCGGTTCGCGGGCGTGTCCTCGGGCGCCACTGACGAGTTCGGCGGGTACGCGCTGGCGGTGGGCGGGGCGTGGGCGCTCGCGTTCGCGCTCACTACGGGCTCCCACGTGCGCATCGACGTCCTCCTGCCCCATCTGCCGCGCCGGCTGCAGTCGCTCCTCAACTACGCGGCCATCGTGGCCATGGGCTTCTTCGCGTCCGTCCTGGCCTTCTACATGTGGAAGCTCACCATCGAGTCCTTCGCCACCGACGCCCGCGCCATGAGCTTCCTGCGGACTCCGCTCTTCCTCCCCCAGGGCTGCCTCGCGCTCGGCTTCACCCTGCTCGCCGCCCACGCCGCCGTCATCTTCCTGGTGGGCGTCGTCCAGTCGCTGCGCCTCGGGAGACTGGCCGAGCTCGCGGTACTGCGGGTGGGCGACGTGACCGAAGGGCTGTAGGACAGGAGACACCGCGTGGCTTTCGTGGCGCTCGGGGTGGCGACGGTCGTGATGCTGGCGGCATTCCTCGCCGGCTTGCACGTGGCGTCCTCGCTCGGCGTCCTCGGCCTCTCCCTCCTCTCCATCTTTGGCGACCGGCCTCTGTGGGACCTCGTGGGCCTCATCGCCTGGAACACCAATACGAGCTTCGTGCTCGTGGCGATCCCGCTCTTCCTCCTCATGGGCGAGCTGCTCCTCAGATCCGGCGAGTCCGACCGCATGTACCGCGTGCTCGCCCACTGGTTCAGCCCCATCCCCGGCGGGCTCCTGCACAGCAATATCGCGGCGTGCGCGACCTTCTCGGCGGTGTCCGGCTCGAGCGTCGCCACCGCCGCCACCATTGGCTCCGTCGCGCTGCCGGCCTTCCGCGCCCGCGGCTACAACGAGCGGCTGGTGCTGGGCTCCCTCGCCGGCGGCGGCGCCCTTGGCAACCTCATCCCGCCGGGCATCGCCTTCATCGTCTATGGCGTCCTCATGGAGGTCTCGATCGGCCGCCTCTACATCGCCGGCATCGTCCCCGGCATCCTGGTGTCACTCCTCTTCATGCTCTTCATCTTCGTCGTCGCCCTCATCCGCCCCGACTGGGCGCCGCGCGAGCCCGCCGCGCCATGGTCGGTCATGCTCCACGGCCTCCTCGATCTGCTGCCCACCGTCGTCCTCATCTTCCTCGTCCTGGGGACGATCTACCTCGGCGTCGCCACCCCCACCGAGTCCGCCGCCTTCGGCGTGAGCGGCGCGTTCGTGCTCGCGCTGCTCGCCCGGCGCGTGAACGGCCCCATGCTGCGGGGCGTCTTCCTCTCGACGGCGCGCAGCACCGCCGTCGTCATGTTGATCCTCACCGGGGCCTTGGTCCTCAACTCGACCTTCGCCATCCTCGGCATCCCCTATGCGATCTCCCAGTCGGTGGCGGCCATGCACCTGACGCCGATGGCCACCATCGGGATGCTCGTCGTCCTCTACCTCATCCTGGGCACCTTTATGGACGGCTTCGCGATGATGGTCACCACCATCCCCGTGATCCTGCCCATACTCAAGGCGCAGAACATCGATCTCGTGTGGTTCGGCGTGATCGCGGTGATGCTGACGGAGGCGGCGCTCATCTCGCCCCCGGAAGGCCTGAACCTCTACGTCATCCAGGCGTTCCGGAAGCCGGGAGAGGAAGGGACCCGGGGCACCATCATGGACGTCTATGTGGGTGTGATGCCGTTCTTCGCCCTCATGATGCTCGGCATCGCCTTGGTGATCGCCTTTCCCCAGCTCGCCGTGTGGCTCCCCAACACGATGAGGGGGAAGTAACCCCCTCCCCCTGCCGGCAAGGCCCCGGGACCGACGATGACGTCCACCTTTCCGCACGCGACGACGTTGTGGGACGCGCTGCGCCGAACCGCGGACCGGCATCCGGATCGGGACGCCATCCTGTTCGGCGACCGCCGTGTCGCGTACGGGGAACTGCTCGCGGATGTCGAGCGCGTTGCCGCTGGCTTCTACGCCCTGGGGATCCGTCCGGGCGACAGGGTCGCCGTGTGGCTGCCCAACTACCCGGAGTGGATCTGTTCGGCTCTGGCGCTGGCCCAGCTCGGGGCCGTCATCGTTCCCGTCAACACGCGCTACCGGCAGCACGAGGCCGAGCATGTCCTCGCCGGATCCGGCGTCTCGACGCTCATCATGACGGACCGGTTCATGAGCAACCGGTATTTCGAGCTCCTGACCTCCTTGTGTCCGGAGCTCGGGGCCGCCGAGGCCGGGGCGATCCAGGCCCGCCGCTTGCCCGCGTTGCGGCGGGTCGTGATGGTGAGCGACGAGTCGTATCCTGGCACCACCCGCTGGTCCGAGGTGGTGGAACGCGGCGGGGATGCGCGGCTTCGCGCCCTCGTACGGGATCTCGGCGCCGGGGTCGCCACAACGGATCCCCTCTACACCTTTTGGACATCCGGGACAACCGCCGCACCCAAGGGCGTCGTCCACGACCATACGCTGCTGTCGAATGTCGCGGACTACTGCGACGTGCTGGGCATCACCTCCGCCGACCGCTGCGTGGTGTCGATGCCGCTCTTCTACATCGCGGGCACGATGTGGTGCTTCATCACTCCGATCCTGTCGGGCGCCGCGATGATCCTGGCCACCGAGCTGACCGCCGACGAGGTCCTGACGCTCATCCAGGCGCACAGAGCGACCGTCCTGATCGGCGTCCCGAGCATGTTCGTGTCCTACCTCGAGCACCCGGACCTCGATCGCTTCGATCGCCGCTCGCTTCGTACCGGGTGGGTCGGGGGCGCGTCCCCCTCTGACAGGCTGGTGCGCGACATCAGGTTGCGCCTGGGCGTTCGAGAGCTGGTCCAGATCTACGGCATGACCGAGACGCACGGCATCACGACCATGACCCGGCGCGACGATCCGGACGACGTCACCAGCCGCCGCATCGGCCTCCCCCTACCCAGCTTCCGCCTCAAGGTGATCGATGCGGAGACCGGACAGTCGCTGCCCGACGAGACGCCAGGGGAGCTGTGCGTCGGTCCCCCGCGGCTTCCGGTGGCGCTTCTCGGCGTCTCCGAGGCGGACCGGCGCTGCATGTTCGACGCGGACGGGTGGCTCCGCACCGGCGACGTGGTCGTACGCCATCGTGACGGGTACTACTCGCTGGTCGGCCGGATCAAGGACATGGCCAAGGTCGGGGGCGAGAACGTGGCCAGCGCGGAGGTGGAGCAGGTGCTGACACTCCATCCGGCGGTGATCCAGGCGGCGGCATTCGGAATTCCCGCGGAGAAGAAGGGCGAGGTGGTCGCCGCGTATGTGCAGTTTGCCGCCGGCGCCTCGGCGACTGAGGACGAGCTCCGGGAATGGGTGCGGGCGCGGATGGCGCCCTTCAAGGTGCCCTCCCTCGTCCGTGTGATCGACCGCCCCGAGGACTGGCCCCTGACCCCCTCGGGAAAGATCAAGAAATTCGAGCTCCGGGAGCGGCTGCTCGGGGAGCGGGAGCGGAGGGCCGGCTAGTCGGGGAACGTCTCTGCGCCCTCGATCGCGTGTTCTCTGGCGACCGGCTGCGCGTCATCGTCACCGTCCAGGACCCCCGCGCCGTGCAGGCCATCCTCATCCACCTCGCCCGCGCCGGCGCCCCCTCGCCGCCCGGCTCCGCCCCGGTTCTCGACGACGGACGGCGGCCTGAAGGCCTGACCGAGCTTGTCAGCCCAAGGCCGGCCGACCGCATCGGTGGCCCCGCCCGGCGCGTAGGACAGGATCACCTTGACGGGCCGGTTTGGCCAGGCCGCGGCCTGGGCCGACGCCTCCGTCGACAGCCCTGTTGCCAGCGTGCCGGCGGAGAGGGCGAGGAACGTGCGACGGTGCATGGTCTTCGAGCCCGTTCTATTCCAATTTGATGTTGGCGGCCTTGATGACCTCGCCGTTGCGCGCCGTGTCGCTGATCAGATGCGCGAGCACCTGCGCGGGCGTCTGGATCGGCACCTCGACGTTGATGCCCCGCATGCGCGCCTTCATCTCGTCGGTCTTGGCAATCTCTACGATTCTGGCGTTAAGCTTGTCGGTGATGTCCTTCGACGTGCCGGCGGGCGCCCAGACCGAGTACCAGATCGGCACGTCGGCGTTGGCGACGCCGTGCTCGGTCAAGGTCGGCACATCCGGGAAGTCGGGATGGCGCGTCGTATGATTGATGTTGAGCAGGATCAGCTTGCCGGCCTTGACGTGCGGCAGGACGTTGATTTCGTTCATCATGTGCACGGTGCCGGGCAGGAGATCGTTGAGTGCGTCGGCGCTGCCGCGATAGGGCACGTGCAGGATGTCGATCCCGGCCCGGAACTTGAGCATCTCGATGCGCAAGTGCGTCGACGTGCCGAGGCCGGCCGAGCCGTAGGTCAGCTTGCCGGGGTTCGCCTTGGCGTAGTCGACCATCTCCTTGAAGGTCTTGAGGCCGAGCTTGGGGTGGATGACGAAGCCGCACACGAGATCGCCGACCCGGGCGACGGGCACGAAGCTCTTCGGCGGGTCGTAGGGCGTGCGCCGCATGGTCGGCAGGACCGAGATGGTCGCGTTGGGCGTCAGCAGGAACGTGTAGCCGTCGGGCGCCGCCTTGGCCGCCGCCTCGGTGCCGATCATGCCGGCCGCGCCGCCGCGGTTCTCGATTACGAACTGCTGGCCGAACGCCTGGCTGAGCTTCTCCGCCCACGGCCGGCCGAGGAGGTCGGTCGCGCCGCCGGGCGCGTAGGGCAGGACGAGCTTGACCGGCTTGGTCGGCCAGCTCGGGGCCTGGGCAAGAGCCCGGCTCGATAGGCCGGCGGCAAGCGTTCCACCCGCCAGGCCGAGAAAGTCGCGACGACGCATCAGATGCTCCTTCATGTGTGTCTCCCGTGTTGGTTGGCGGCCTCGATGACCTCGGCGTTGCGCTTGGTGTCCTCCACGAGGTGCGCGGCCAGCGTGAGCACGTCTCGGCGGTTTATCGTCATGTCGTCACGCCTCCTGGAACGCCTTTTCGCGGCTCTTGCGGATGGTCGGCAGGAGAATGAACAACAACATGAGGGCAGCAATCAGGAGGAACATCGCCGACAGCGGCGAAATGACGAACACCCACGGGTCGCCGCGCGAGATGAGCATGGCGCGGCGCATGTAGACCTCCATCATCGGCCCGAGCAGGAAACCCATGAGGAGCGGCGCAGGCTCGCAGCCGAGGCGGATGAGCACGTACCCGAACAGGCCGAAGATGGCGATGATCAGCACCTCGTTGGCGGAGTTGTTCAGGCTGTAGACGCCGATGCAGCAGAAGAACAAGATCGCGATTGCGAGCAGCCGGTAGGGCACGAGCAGCATGCGCACCCAGATGCCGATCAACGGCAGGTTCAGCACGACGAGCATGAGATTGCCGATCCACATCGACACGATCATGCCCCAGAAGAGGCCGGGCTTCTGCTCCATGATCTGAGGGCCCGGCACGATGCCGTGCACCATCATGCCGCCGATCATCATGGCCATCACGGCGTTCGACGGAATGCCGAGGGTGAGCATCGGTATGAACGAGGTCTGCGCGGCGGCGTTGTTGGCGCTCTCGGGGCCGGCGACGCCCTCGATCATGCCGGTGCCGAACTTCTCGGGGGTCTTGGAGAGCTTCTTCTCGACCGAGTAGGACGAGAACGACGCGAGGATGGCGCCGCCGCCCGGCAGGATGCCGAGCAGGCCGCCGAGGAAGGTGCCGCGCAGCACCGGCGCGATCGAGCGCCTGAAGTCCTCGCGGGTCGGCCACAAGCCAGATACCTTTGAGCTCACCAGGTCGCGCCGATCGACGTTGGTCATGTTGGCGATGATCTCGGCAATGCCGAACACGCCCATGGCGACGGGCACGAAGCCGATGCCGTCGAACAGATCCTGGATGCCGAACGTGAAGCGCGCGTTGCCGGTATTCACGTCTGTGCCGACCAGGCCGAGCAGCATGCCGAGGAAGATCGCGCCGATTGCGTTGATCACCGAGCCGCGCGCCAGCACGATTGCGAACACGAGCCCCAGGATCATCAGCGAGCAGTAGTCGGCCGGCGTGAACTGCTGGGCGAGCTTGGTCAGCGGCGGGGCGGCGAGGACGATCGCGACAGTTGCGACCGTGCCGGCGAAGAACGAGCCGAGCGCGGCGATCGCGAGCGCGGGGCCGGCGCGGCCCTGGCGTGCCATCTGGTAGCCGTCGAGCGCGGTGACGACCGAGCTCGCCTCGCCGGGGAGATTGACCAGGATCGCCGTCGTCGAGCCGCCATACTGCGAGCCGTAGTAGATGCCGGCGAGCATGATCAGCGCGCCCTCGGGCGTCAGGAAGTAGGTCACCGGCAGCAACAGCGCCATGGTCGCGACCGGGCCGACGCCCGGCAGCACGCCGATCGCGGTGCCGATGACGGCGCCCATGAGGCACCAGAAGAGGTTGATCGGGATCGGAATGAGAACGCCGAAAAAGGGATCGGGGATCCACTTGATCAGGAGGCAGGCCTGCAAGCCGAGCTGCAGGTTGGCCAGGATAGAGCCGAGGTCCATCACTGTCCGCCCTTGAGCAAGGAGCGCACGGCGACGATCCAATCCGGTATTTTTCCAGGCCAGACCGGGATCGGCATGCCGAGCGCATAGATGAACATGCCCCACCCGACCACCAGCATGAGCAGGCAGAACAAGGTGTACTCGACCCAGCGCGTCTCGGGCGTACCGAGCGCGGCGATGGTCATGGCAAGGACCATGGTCGGCACGAGGCCGAGGGAATCGACGTGCAGCGCGAATGCGACGGTCGCGACCGTGACCATAATGACAGGACGCCACGCCCAACCGGCCAACCCGAGGCTTGGACCGTCGGCAAGAAAGGCTTTGATCCAGACAAGCACGCCCGTGCCGATCAGGCACCAGGAGAGGATGCGCGGCAGCACGCCCGTGCCGGGGCTTCTGGCGCTGCCCATGTTGTAGTCAGCGCTGATGTAGAGCGCGAGCGCCCCTATCCCGACGAACATCATTCCGGCCGCGATGTCCTGGCTGCTCTTGAAACGCATAGCTGCCGTCCTCCCCCCGGTAGGAGGACCAGCTTACACGCAAGCGTCGCCGTCGTGGAGTCGTCTTGAAGGTGTCGCAAGCGCGTCAACCGTCCTGGAAGACGGGATGTCGCTTGGCAAGGCGGATGGCGTGATAGCTCTCGCGGGCGCGCCGGTTGTGCTGCCGGCGCTCGCCGGCCTTGGTGCGATCTGGCCGCGCCTTGAGGTCGGCGCCGGCCGAGAACACCTTGCCCGCTCCGGTCAGGACGGCGACGCGCAGGTCGCTGCGGTCCGAGAGCATGTCGAAGACATGCGCCATTTCGAGACCGTCGCCGACTGCGCCAGCCACTTCGGGCGAGGCCAAGGAGGGGCGCGTGGGACACCGAGGGTTATTTCGCCTTCCACTCGCGCGCGAGCCGCTGCGCCTCGGCAATCTGTGCCGGGCTCATCTTGTGGGCAACTAGGGCGCGATTGAGGGCGGCCCCCGTTCCCGGGTCGTGCGCGGCGGCCAGGTTGTACCACTTGTGCGCCTGTACGTAGTCCTGTGGCACGCCCAGGCCGGAGGCATACATGTTCCCGAGCTCCTTCTGAGCGGAGGCATGGCCCTGCTCGGCCGCCTTGCGGTACCACTTCACCGCCTCGGCGTAGTTCCGCGGCACGCCCGAGCCGTTGTCGTAGATGGCCCCGAGGTTGTGCTGGGCCTGAGCATAGCCCTGCTCGGCCGCCTTGCGGTACCACTTCACCGCCTCGGCGTAGTCCTGCGCTAGGCCGTACGTGAGCCCGAGGTTGAACTGGGCGGCGGCATCGCCCTGCTCGGCCAGCGGACGCCAGAGCCGGAGCGCCGCCGCGTAGTCTCCACGCTTGTAGGCGGCCACCCCGTCCTCGAACGGTCCTGCGGCCACGGCGGCGGCAAGGCTCAGGGACAGCACAAGGGCCACAAGCCCGGCCCTGACTCGGTCTCTCATGCCTCCCTCCTCGCTCCCCTGCTCACACCCACTCGGCGGAGGCGGACGTGGCGCCGCCGAGCAGGCGGCAGAGCAGGGTGACCACGATGCACGGCGAACGTCTCGTGGCAGTCATGGCGCCGATCTCGTTCGCGAGGTAGTCACGGTACGGGCCACCCTGTCCGAAGGGGGTGATCGACGCCAGGATGAGACGGGGGTTGAGCGCCGACAGCGCGGGATAGAATAGGCTCCAAGGGGCCGGCGTACCGGCCCCCTTCGCCCTAAGCCACATTCGGTAGAGGGATAAGATGTCCGCCCGTGTCGTTCAGTGATCCTTAGTACCCATAGCCGCGGAGGGGCCCGCGGATCTCACCGGACGGACGGCCCGTCGTGTGCACGTTCGCGTACGTTGCGCCCGCGCGGATCGCGGTCAGGATCTCGGCGAAGCCGGTTGCTCCGGCGTCGATTCCCTGTTCGGAAACGGCGACGACGTCGGCCGCGGTGAGCGTTCCCACTATGGTCGCCGGGACGGCCGGGCAAGCCTGAGGAGTCGGCACGGTAGCCGGCGCGTTGGCCAGATTTGTGCACAGGAAGAGCACGATCCCGCCGGTGATCGCGGGTCGCCCGAAGTGAATATGGGCCTGGGTCACCGTCGACTCGGGATCCTGGTAGGTCAGCACATAGTCGATTGACTCCACGTAAATCGTCGCCTTGAACTCTCCACTGGCCGTTGTGCTGATGCTCAACGGCGTCTCTGCGTAGCCGGTGAGCTTCGCCGCGACCTTGTCGTCGCCGGCGCTGACCGGCGCGACGAGCACTGTCAACAACCCCGCAGCGAGAACTGCGGTCAGCCTGATCCTTCGTGTCATCGTGCACTCCCTCAAGGTGTGTGGTTCGGTACAAGCACCTTGTGACGCGACGTGCGGGCACTCACCCCTTCTCGCGCCGACGCTTGACTTTACCCTGATGACGGCAACGGGTCAATTTGAAAACGCCCCGGGGGCATCGGCTGCCTCGGCTCGGGGGAATCCGTGCAGCGTGTGCCCCCGGGGCACATCAGCGATCGCGCCGGCGAGCCGGCGCTCGAAGCGGACCGACAAGCTCCTACGGGGTGACCTGCCTCACTTCACCCGGGCAGGGTACCGTCTGAGAAAAAGAGACGTCCGGGCCCGCCACGACGACCGCGACGCCATTGCTCCCGGCGGACGCGGAAATCGCCGTTGCCCCCGCGTTGATGTTGGCAGGGTTGCTGTCGAAGTCGGCCTCGAACTCATCGGCTGGCGGCGTGACGGTGAACACCGGGCTCAACACGCCATCGACGCTCGCCTGATAGGCGCCGCCGGCCAGGTCTTTCCCGTCCACCGACACCTTCGACCGCTCTCGGGCGCCCGCCCGGTAGTCGCATTTCACCCGCAGCTCCACTGCCTCCGCCGCGACGACCGTCGCAATCAGCGCAACGGCCGAACCCATCACGATTGCACCTCGGAATCCCTTCATGTCCATGTCCTCCTGGTTGTGGGTGGTGACGCGCCATCGCTGGCCCGCCCCGTCGGCGGTGGGCCAGGCCCCTCTGTCGACCTTCGGGCTATTCCTAGGCAAGCGGAATGCCAGCCGCCGTGAGCCGAGCAGCGAGCCGGAGACTTCCCGGCCGCGCCGGGAAATCACACGGAAAGCGCGGAGTTGCGGGGAGGCGCTCGGCAGGAGGCGGTGGTGATCCCGCGAGCGGTCGGCGGGTTGGGGGGATCTCACGCCGTGAAATGCCCCTCACGGGGATTTGCCCAGCTTGACGATCAGGCGAGGGTGTCGGAGGACTCGTGCCGTCGGCGCTCGCGGACCCGGGCCGTTGAGATCGGGACAGAGCCTCAAGCGGATGTCGGCGTCACAGCTGCCGTCGGCCGATGACGCGCCCGCCCATCACACGGATGCTGTCGCCGGTGATGTAGACCGACGCATCGGCGGCGATGAATCCCCGCTACCCAAGAAAATCCGGGAACTGGGCATGCTGGCCACCGCGCGAGAACTGGATTGCCGGCACATCTGGAATGCGCATGCCGCGTCCGCGCGCCAGGCCGGCGTGCGCAGTGAGATCGTCGACGCCTTGCGCGAGTGTAGAGAGCTTCCGGGTCTGGCGGCCGACGAGGCGGCTGTGGTGGACTATGGCCGGGAGAGGTCTTCCAATCGCTCGACAGCTTCAAGGCCAGGCAGCTTCCACGTCTCGCTCCAGCCGATGCAGTCCGAGTCGGCCCACGGCAGGCTCGGCGCGTAAGCGCGCACCAAAGCGACAGCTGATCCGGCGGGGCGCAGGCGGCTCAGCGGACGGCGCCGGCCAGGCGGGGCAGGATCAGAGTGATCTCGGGGAACAGGATGAGGAGCAGCAGGCCCACGATCAGCGCCGACACGTAGGGCCAGTACGCCCGGAAGTGCTGCCCGACGGAGATGTTGGCGAAGCGTAGCGCCATGAGGAGCCCGACGCCGATGGGCGGCAGGAAGAGCCCGATGCCCACCGCGGCGGTGAGCACGATGTTGAAATGCACCGGGTGGATGCCGATCTCCTTGGCGAGCGGGAACACCACGGGCACGAGGACGACGGCCGCCGGCAGCCCCTCGAGCACCATGCCGAACAGGATCACGATAAGGCTCACGGCCACGAGGAAGAGCCACGGCGTCCCCTGCAGGGGGCCGAGCAGTTCGCCCAGCATCCGCGGCACGCCCAGCATGCCCATGAGGAACTGGTAGATGCTCGCGACAGCCAGGAGAAAGATCACCGCCGCCGTGAGCAGCGCGCTCTCGTAGACGAGCGTGAGCATCTCCCGCCAGGTCACGTTCTTGTAGTAGAAGAGCGCCGCAGCCATGGCGTAGGCGGCGACGAGCGCGCCCGCCTCCGTGGCCGTGAAGACCCCGAAGAAGAACCCCAGGACGATGACGATGGGGACCACCAGCGGCACGAGCGACGCCTTGCCGGCCTCCACGAACCGCGGCCAGGTCGGGTGCACGTCCGTGGGCCAGCCCAGCCGGTGCGCCTGGACGAAGATCACCGACATCAGGCACGCGGCCGTCACCGCCGCCGGGATGAATCCGCCGAGGAAGATGCCGACGACGGAGGTGTCGGTGATCTGGGCGAGCACGATCATGAAGATGGCGGGCGGCACCAGGATGCCCATCGCCGTGGCCGACGCCACCAGCGACACGGCATGCTCCGGCTTGTAGCCCGCGCGCAGCATCGGCGGCGTCATCATGGAGCCGATGGCCGAGACGTCGGCCATGGTCGAGCCCGAGATGCCCGAGAAGAAGTAACTGGCGAGCACCACCGACATGCCGAGCCCGCCCCGCACCCAGCCGACCAGCACCCTCGCCAGGTCCACGAGCGCGTAGGACATTCCGCAGCGCTCCATGAGGTTGCCGGCAAACACAAACGTCGGGATGGCGAGGAGGACCCAGTGCTGGGTGCCGGCCACCAGGCTCGACGGCAGCTTCTGCAGCGAGAAGTTGCCGATCAGAAGCCCCAGGAAGCCCGAGAGGCCCAGCGCGAAGACAATGGGCATGGACAGCGCGGCCAGGACAATGAACGAGGTGCCGACGGCGCCGAAGAGCATGCTAGTGGGCCTCCGACCCTGAAACGGGCGACCCTGGAACCGCCGCGTCCGGCATGGCGGGCCATCGGCCACGCCAGCCGTCGGCGATGGACGCCGCGCTGTAGATCACGATCAGGATGCCGCCGGCCACCGACGAGAGGTACAGCCAGCGCAGGTTGAGGCCGAGCGCTGGCGAGAACGACTGGCTGTTGAGCTCGGCAACCTGCCAGCCGAAGATCGCCAGCAGCGCGCCGAACCCCGCAATGAGGAGGTAGTGCGTCGTGAGGACCGCCCGGCGCGCCCCGGCTGGGAGGCGATCGGTGATCATCTGCACCGAGAAGTGGACGCCACGCCGGATGCCGATGGCCGCGCCGACGAAGGACATCCAGGCGAGGCAGAGCTCGCCGACCTCCTCGACCCAGAAGAACCGAATGCTCGGGAGGTTGAAGACGGCGGAGACCTGGGTCATGACATAGCGGAGAAACACGCCGGCTAACATGTCCGCGATTGCGACCAGCATCAGGACGGTCACGAAGACGGGCGGAACGGCGGCGATCCAGCGCGCGGCCAACATCATGACGCGGGATCGTAGACCGCGGCGCAGCCCCCCGTCAAGACGTGATTGGCGCTGCCGCAAAACGGGCTTGACTTTGGAGGGTGAAATCCGCGCTATAGAGGCCACCAGGCCGGCGGCAGGGCCGGCCGCGCACGCGATGACGCGTCGCTACACGAGAGGGGACCCCCATGCGAGGATTGCTCCGCGGTTTCACCGCCATAGCGCTCGTCACCGCCGTCGCTATCGCCGGCTACGTCACGTCCGTCTCCAGCCAGACCAAGCCGGCCCCGAGGAAGCTGGACCTCGCCTACCTGCTCTCCCCGCCCGAGTCGGGCGCAACCGGGCTCAAGTTCATGGCCGAGGAGGTGACACGGCGCTCCAACGGCTCGATCAACATGGTCTTCCACGGCGGGACGCTCCTGAACAAGGAGCTCGAGATCATGGACGCCGTCAAGTCGGGCAACGTCGCGATCGGAAGCCCCATCGGCGCCGCCTCCACCGTCTTCCCCGAGATGGGCGTCTTCCTGACGCCCTACCTGGTGCGCGACTACCAGCACGCCTACTCCATGTTCAACGGCCAGATCGGCAAGGACCTCGACGAGACCTTCCAGAAGAAGTACAAGGTCAAAATCCTGTTCTTCTTCGACTACGGCTTCCGTCACTTCTGGAACAGCAAGCGGCCCATCAACAGCCCGGCCGACCTCAAAGGATTGAAGATGCGCGTCCAGCAGGGGCGCGTCTTCGCCGACACCGTGAACGGGCTCGGCGCGAGCGCCGTCCCCATGCCGTGGGGCGAGGTCATCCCCGCCGCCCAGCAGGGGGTCATCGACGGTGCCGACCTGCCGATCGTCAATATCAACGCGCTGAAGGTCTACGAGGTCTCGAAGTACGCCTCGATGACCTACCACAACTACGGGCCGACCGTGCTGGTGATGAACCTCGACATCTGGAAGAGCCTCCCCCCGGACCAGCAGAAGCTCATCATGGACGTGGGGATGGAGGCGCAGAAGAAGATCCGCGAGGCGACCGAGAGCGTGGACAGCTTCGCCAAGGCCAAGGAGATCCTCGAGGCCAAGGGCATGAAGGTCAACCAGGCCGACGTCGCCTCGTTCCGGAAGCTCGCCGAGGAAAAGATCTGGCCGCAGTACAAGCAGCAGTACGCCGAGTTCTGGGACAAGATCGTCAACACGAAATAACGTCAAGATCAAGGAGGATCGGCCATGCTGCGACGCGCCGTCTTTTCCGGGTTCCTTCTGCTGCTCGCCGCCCTTGTCGCCGCTGGGCCCGCGCTCGCCCAGCAGCCCAAGCGGGGCGGCGTCCTGCGCATCGCCGAGCGGGAGGCTCCGGGGCTCGACCCGCACCTCTCGATCAGCTTCCTGACCCACTCGTATGTCAGCCTCACGTACAGCCAGCTCGTGCGCTTCCCGTATGGGCCGGAGCAGAAGTCCCCGAGCGACTTCTCCATCGTGCCGGACCTCGCCGAGAAGTGGACGGTGTCCAAGGACGGGAAGACGTACACGTTCAGCCTCCGCAAAGGCGTGCTCTTCCACAACAAACCCCCGGTCAACGGCCGGGAGGTCACGGCCGAGGACGTCAAGTACTCGCTCGATCGCTTCATCTCCAAGTCCGGGTTCCGCGACCGCTTCGAGCCCGTGCAGGCGATCGACGTCGTGGACCGCCACACCGTCCGGATCACCCTCAAGGAGCCGTACGCGCCGTTCCTGAACCATCTGGCCAACCCGAGCTTCTGCGCGATCCTGCCGCGCGAGGCCGAGGAGAAGTTCAAGGACTTCAACCACCCCGACGCGGTCATCGGCACCGGCCCCTTCGTGCTCAAGTCATACGAGAAGGGCGTCAAGGTGGTCTTCGAGCGGAACCCGGCCTACTTCATGAAGGGGCTGCCCTATCTCGACGGCGCCGTCATCGAGATCACGCCCGACGCCGCGGCCCGCCTCGCCGTACTGCGCGCCGGCAAGGCCGAGCTGCCCCATATCTGGGGCTGGATCAGCCCGGAGGAATCGCGCGCGCTCAAGCAGACCAATCCCGAGATGAGCGTGACGCCGTATCAGGTGATCGGCCAGGGTTTCATCTACATGCGCACGGACAAGCCGCCCTTCAACGACGTCAGGGTCCGCCGCGCCGTCGCGCTGGCCCTTGACCGGAAGGGATGGAACGACGCGCTCCTCTTCGGCGAGGGGTGCCTCGACGCGGGTCCCGTGCCCTGCGCGCTCAAGGACTGGAAGCTCGACGCGTCGAAGCTCGACCCGGCCAAGGCAAAGTACCTGACCGGCCACGACCCGGTGGAGGCCAAGCGCCTCCTCGCCGAGGCCGGCCTCGCGAAGGGCTTCACGATGCCCATCTTCCACTGGCCGGGCTACGTCCTGCCCTGGCGGAGCTACTACGACCTGACCGCGGAGAACCTCGGCAAGGTCGGGATCACCGTCGAGTTGAAGCCCGAGGAATACGGCAAGTACATCTCCACGACCGCGCTCGGCAAGTACGAGGGAGCCGCCATGGGCCCCTCGACGCCCTTCACCGAGGTGGACGACTTCCTGTTCGCCCGCTTCTATCCCGAGCTGCCGACGAACCAGAGCCACGTCGCCGACGCCGAGCTGACCAAGATGCTGCTCGCCCAGCGGCGGGAGATGGATCCGAAGAAGCGCAAGCAGATCGTAGACGACATCCAGCGCTACCTCGCGGACAAGGCGTACTACGTCTACGTCCCGCAGTGGCCGCAGTACGTGGCGCACCCGCCCTACGTGAAGGGCTTCAAGCATCACGACGGCTTCGGCCTCGGCATGCGGCTCCTGTACACGTGGCTGGATAAGTGAAGCGGTACATCCTCCGCAGGGTTGCCCTCGCGATCCCGACGCTCTTCCTCGTGAGCGTCATGGTGTTCGCCCTGATGCGGTTCATGCCCGGCGACGTGGCTACGCGCATGGTCGAGGGGCACGCCTACGCGCCGACCCTCCAGGCGCTCAGGCACGACCTCGGCCTCGACCGGCCGGTCCACGTCCAGTACCTCGACTGGATCGGGGGCATCGTGCTACGGGGAGACTTCGGGAAGTCGTACTGGACGCGCCAGCCCATCCTCGAGGAGTTCGTGCGGCGCTTCCCGGTGACGCTCGAGCTGGCGTTCCTCACCATCGTCGTCTCGGTGGTCCTCGGGGTCCTGGTGGGCATCGTCTCGGCGGTGCGCCAGGACTCCGTCTCCGACTACGTGGGCCGGATCCTGGCCATCCTGGCCCTGTCGATCCCGTACTTCGGCCTGGCGGTACTGGTGGTGGTGCTGCCCTCCATCTGGTTCAAGTGGACGCCGGTCTGGAGCTACGTCCCCTTCACCACCGATCCCCTCGAGAACCTCAAGATCATGCTCGTGCCCGCCTTCGTGTTCGGGGTGACGCGGGCGGGCCCGGTGATGCGCATCATGCGCTCGGCGCTGCTCGACGTGCTGCGCCAGGACTACATCCGCACCGCGTGGTCCAAGGGGCTCGCGGAGCGGCCCATCATCCTGCGCCACGCGCTCAAGAACGCGATGATCCCGGTGATCAGCCTGATCGGGCTGCAGATGCCGCTCTACATCGGCGGCTCGGTGATCATCGAGTCCATCTTCCGCCTCCCCGGGGTCGGGCTCTTCTTCTTCGAGGCCCTGACCCGCCTGGACTATCCGGTCGTCCAGTCCGTGAACCTGATCATCGCGGCGCTCGTGGTCGGTCTCAACCTGTTGATCGACCTCTCCTATGCCTTCCTCGATCCCCGGATTAGATACTAGCGGCGGCGCGGGCGCGCTCCCGGCCCGGCGCCTGCCCCGCACGCGGCCGTGGTGGATCGACGTGTGGGTCCGGATGCTGGTGGGGAAGCCGCTCGGGACCATCGGCGCGGTGATCGTGGTGACGATGCTGGTGGCGGCGGTGCTGGCCGACTGGATCGCGCCCTACGGCTTTGCCCA
>Ga0209726_10002682_pt1 | contig 25888 bp, 17 predicted proteins | sample Subgrocontami54m_FD_187453 | JGI IMG/M metagenome (GOLD analysis project Ga0209726, IMG submission 187453) | Subsurface groundwater microbial communities from S. Glens Falls, New York, USA - GMW46 contaminated, 5.4 m (SPAdes) (version 3) | ecosystem: Environmental > Aquatic > Deep subsurface >... | reverse complement strand
GAACGACGTCATCGGCTACGCGTTCCGCGGCGAGCACTCCAAGATCGTGTTCGACTTCGACGATCCCATGGGGTCCTCCACCTGCGTCGCCTGCGGCGAGTGCGTGCAGGCCTGTCCGACCGGGGCACTGATGCCGGCGCGTGGCGCGGGGCTCGTGGAAGTCGATCGCAAGATCGACTCGGTGTGCCCGTTCTGCGGCGTAGGCTGCCAGCTCACCTACCACGTGAAGGACAACCGGATTGCCTTCGTCACGGGACGCAGCGGCCCCGCCAACGAAGGCCGGCTGTGCGTCAAGGGGCGCTACGGATTCGACTATGCGCATCATCGGCAGCGACTGACCCGCCCGCTCGTGCGCAAGCCCGGTGCGAGGAAGTCCGGCGACTTCACGATGGACCCGGACAACTGGCGCGAAGTGTTCCGCGAGGCTAGCTGGGAGGAGGCGCTCGATCTGGCCGCGGGCGGGCTGAAACGGATCCTGGAGCAGGGCGGCAGGAGGGCCGGAAGGTACGCGCTCGCCGGCTTCGGCTCGGCCAAGGGTTCGAACGAAGAAGCGTATTTGTTCCAGAAGCTGGTGCGGACCGGCTTCGGCACCAACAACGTCGACCACTGCACGCGCCTGTGCCACGCCTCCAGCGTCGCGGCGCTGATGGAAGGCGTGAATTCCGGCGCGGTGTCCAATCCCGTGCGCGACGTGGCCAAGGCGGAAGTGATCTTCCTCATCGGCGCCAACCCGACGGTGAACCACCCGGTGGCCGCCACCTGGATGAAGAACGCGGCGAAGAACGGCGCGAAGCTGATCGTCGCCGATCCGCGCAGGACCGAGCTCTCGCGCTACGCCACGCACTTCCTGCAGTTCAATGCGGACACCGACGTCGCGCTGCTCAACGCCATGCTGCACGCGATCGTCGACGAGGGGCTCGCCAACGAGGCGTTCATACGCGACCGGACCTCGGGCTACGAGGCGCTGCGCGAGAACGTGAAGAAGTTCTCCCCCGAATTGATGGCGCCGGTGTGCGGCATTCCGGCGCAGACCATCCGCGAGGTGGCGCGCCTCTACGCCACTTCCCGGGCATCGATGATCCTCTGGGGCATGGGCATTTCACAGCACGTTCACGGCACCGACAATGCGCGCTGCCTGATCGCGCTCACCATGATCACCGGGCAGATCGGCCGCCCCGGCACGGGCCTGCATCCGCTGCGCGGCCAGAACAACGTGCAGGGCGCCTCCGACGCGGGCCTGATCCCGATGTTCTACCCGGACTACCAGCGCGTGGCCGCGACCGAGGCGAAGCAGCGCTTCGAGAAGCTCTGGAGCACGGAGCTCGATCCCCAGCCCGGCCTCACGGTGGTCGAAATCGTCAACGCCGCCTGCGAAGGCAAGATCCGCGGCATGTACATCATGGGGGAGAACCCCGCGCTCTCGGACCCCGACGCCAATCACGCGCGATCGGGGCTGGCCGCGCTCGAGCACCTGGTGGTGCAGGACATCTTCCTCACCGAGACGGCCTACCTGGCCGATGTCGTGCTGCCCGCGACCGCCTGGCCGGAGAAGATCGGCACGGTCACCAACACCGACCGCCTGGTGCAGCTCGGCAGGAAGGCGATCGACCCGCCCGGCGAGGCGCGGCCTGACCTGTGGATCATCGTCGAGATCGCCAAGCGCCTCGGCCTGCCGTGGGCCTACGAGCATCCGCGCGACGTGTTCGACGAGATGCGCCTGTGCATGGATTCCATCGCGGGCATCACCTGGGAGCGACTGGAGCGCGATTCGGCAGTCACCTACCCGTGCGAGCACGAGGGGGACGCCGGCGATCCGATCGTCTTCACCGAGCATTTCCCGACCGCGACCGGCCGGGCGAAGCTGGTGCCGGCCGACCTGATCAAGGCCGCCGAGCAGCCCGACGACGACTACCCGATGGTGCTCATCACCGGGCGCCAGCTCGAGCACTGGCACACCGGAGCCATGACGCGCCGAGCGGGCGTGCTCGACGCCCTGGAACCCGAGCCGGTCGCCTCGCTGCACCCGCTGGACCTGGCAAGGCTCGGCGTGAAGCCGGGCGGGATCGTGACCGTGGCATCGCGCCGCGGCAGCATCTCGCTGTATGCGCGCGCCGAGGAGGGGACACCGCTTGGGGCGGTGTTCATCCCGTTCTGCTATTACGAGGCCTCCGCCAACCGCCTCACCAACCCGGTGCTCGATCCCTTCGGCAAGATCCCGGAATTCAAGTACTGCGCGGTGAAGGTGACCCGGGGCGGCGCGACTCCGGTGCGTGCGAGCTACGGCGGCGGCCAGGCGTTCGCTTCCGCGTGAGGGCAGCGCGCGGGAGCTTGCCCTAATATCGATGATTTGAGCCCGAAGCACGCCTCCAGCGCGGAACTATCGGTTGCCGGTGTCGTCGCCGGGGGTATCGTTCTGTTCGTGCTCGGCGGAGCGCTGCAGAATTTCTTCATGGGCGACGACGGGCATTTCCTGGACCTGGTCACCCGGCATACCGTCCCGGACTATTTCTTCGATCCCGCCGTCACAGCGACCGTTTCCGGCGCGGCCTTTTCCCCTTGGAACGCCGTGCCCTACTCGATCAATCTCGGCCTGTTCGGATTCGAGCCCAGGGGATACTACGCCCACCAACTGGCCCTCGTCTGGCTTGCCGCGGTTGCGAGCTACGCGCTGCTGCGCTGCTACGTCGGTCCGCCGGTATCCTTCGCCGGCATCGCGCTGTTTCTGACGGGGATGCCGGCGCTCGACATCGCCAACAAGCTCATGACGGGGCATTACGCCTACGGGCTGTTGTTCGCGATCCTCGGCGTGCTGAGCTTCGTGCGAGCGCACCGGGGCGGGGGCTGGCCGTGGGCCTCGATCGGTGCGCTCTTCTATTTCCTGGCGGCGATCTGCAAGGAGATCTACGTACCCCTTCCGCTGGTGCTGTGCTTCCTGCCCGAGGGCAAGGTCCTGCAGAGGATACGCTACGCGTCCGCCTGCCTTGTTCCCGGTCTTGGATACCTCGCGTGGCGCCGGATGGTCATGGGTTCCGTCACCGGCTGGGAGGGCGAAGGCTGGCGCTCGTGGATCCAGCCCGAGGGCCTGCACAACGTGATGGCCCAGATCGTGGACCTCCCCCTGGTGCTGTTCGGCGAGCCCCGGGCAGCGGCCATTGCGGTCATCGCGATGCTTTTCCTGCTGGCGATCGGCCTGCGGCGAAGACCCGCCGCCATCGGACTGGTGGTGGCCGCGATCGCTGCGATTCTGATGCCGCTCGTTCCGCTGATGGCGAGGCAGTTGGTCCAGGCCCCCGATCGTTATTGTTACGCCCTCTGGTGGGGCCTCTCCATGGGAGGCGCCCTGCTGGCCGGCGCGGGCCCGTCAGCGCAGGCCGCGCAGCGGCCGGCAATGCGGTATGCAGGTGTCGCGGCCATGGCAACGATAGTCGCTGCTATGTGGTGGGGGAACGGGCCCTATCTGGCTCTCTACTCGTCCTCCAGCCGCCACATCCAGGCGGTCTATCGGGCGGCGCTCGGGCTCGCAGCGGACGAGCGCATGGTGATACCGTGGGACGAGACCCGCTGGACGAATCACCTGCTCGACGGGGCGGCAAGGGCACTCGACCGGTACCGGGGGAATCCTGTTCGACGCGACGCGGTGCTGGAGCGCTACAGCGAAATCGAGCTCATGAAACAAGGACGTCTCCGAGGCCTGACCTGGGACCCGACCGCAAAGGCCGTCGTGCCGGTCGAGGACCTGCCGGCGTCCCGCCGGGACGAACTGTTCGCTTCGATCTTCAGACGGGATATCCACCACCAGGTGCATATCATCCGCCCCCCGTATCGTCCGAGAATCCACAGGCGGCAATTCGAGGGAGAAGCTGGAAGCATCGATCGCATCGCCATCCAGGGCAATGTCGTGGTCGTCGAGGGATGGGCGCCGCTGGACGACTATCCGAGCCGCAGGATCGCTCATGTCGGCGTTCCCAGCGCGCCGCAGACGACCGAAGTAACCGTCCGGGAACGCCCCGATCTCGCGCAAGCTCGATCGAATCCGCAATGGGTCGACAGCGGGTTCCATATCCGCATGTCGTTTGAGAATCCGCGCGATGCGCAACAGGCCGCGGCCGCCGCCTGCGTCGTGTTTCAACACGGCGACGACAAGCTGCTGCTCGTGAGCAACAGGTTCAACGAGCGCTGCCGCGAACTGGTCCGTTGATCCGACGCCGGCATCCGTTGCCGGCGCGCCGCTTCAGCCGGGCCGGTAAGTCCACCGCCTGTGCATGACGAAGCTGGCGACGGGCACGACGCAGACCACGGCTCCCAGCCCGACGTAGAACGGAAGACCCATGGCCTCGGCCGAACCGGACAGGATCACGGTAAGCACGAGTCCCGCCAGCGAGACGCCGACGAAGCGGGCAAGCGAGCGCTGGTGCGGACGGCGCCCGAACGTCCACAGCGTGTTGGCGAGGTAGGAAGCGAGCGTCGCCGCCGTGAAGGCGATTGCGTTCGCGGTGACCGGATGCCGGCCCCAGACCGTGATCAGCAACGTGGCGAGCACCGTGTGCAGGGCGGTGACGGCGATTCCCACCAGGGCGAAACGGGGAGCCTGGACCGCGAGACTCATGCTAGTCGCGCTCGAGCACGGCGACGCATGAGGTGCCGAACGGGAACAGAGCGTGCGGAACCCATGCCGCCTCGAGCGCGAGGACGCGATACAGGCACCGGTTCAGCCATGGCCCCGGCATGGCCGTATCGTCGCGATCGTCCAGGCGCAGCAGGCGTTTGCCCAGGCGGACGCCCGCGATGAGGGGGAAGAGCAGCGTATTGAAGTAGCCCAGCCGGCGCACCCGGAGGCCTGCGCGGCCCGCCTTGCGCGCCAGGGCGCGGGCCGTGTAGCGACGGAAGTGGTGATGCGAGCGGTCGTGGGCCCCGTAGAGCCATTGATAGGCGGGCACGGTGAGCAAGGCCGTGCCGCCGGGCTCGATGCGGCTGGCCACGGTTCTGAGCGCCGCCACGTCGTCTTCCACGTGCTCCAGGACGTCGAACAGGCACACGAGGTCGAATCGCCGCGCTTCGAACGGATCTGCGTTTGGAAGCCGGCCCTTGCGTATCTCCACGTTCGGCGTCTCGCGCGCGCGCGCGAGCGCGAAGTCGTCGCTCTCCATCGCGGACACCGCTCCGAACTGCGCCAACATCGGCAGGTTACCGCCCGTGCCGCAGCCGATTTCCAGAATCCGCGCCCGGGCGGGCAAGCGCAGCCGTGCGATGATCGCGCGAAGGATCTCGCGCCGCGCGGCGAACCACCAGTGCGTCCGCTCCGTCTGCGCCATGAGGCGGTAGACCGCCGGCTCCATCAGTCCCGACCCTCGTGGATCTTGCGCACGACGTAGACGGGCCGCTGCTTGCTCTCGGTGTACACGCGGCCCAGGTATTCCCCGATGACGCCCAGGCCGATGAGCTGCAGCCCGCCGAGGAAGGTGATCGCCACGAACAGGGATGCGTAACCGGGCATGTCGGCGCCGTGGATCAAGGTGCGGACGATGATGAAGGATCCGTAGGCGAACGAAATGCCCGCGACCAGGAGGCCGATATAGGTCCACACGCGCAAGGGGACCGTGCTGAACGAGGTGATCCCCTCGAGCGCCAGGTTCCAGAGCCGCCAGCCGCTGAACTTGCTGGTGCCGGCCGGGCGGGCTTCGCGCACGTATTCCACCGTAGCCGCCCTGAAGCCCACCCAGGCGAAGATGCCCTTCATGAAGCGGTGCCGCTCGGGCAGCCGGCGGATGGCTTCGACGACGCACCGGTCCATGAGGCGGAAGTCGCCGACGTTTTCCGGAAGCTGGGGGTTGGCGACCCGGTTGTGGAAGCGGTAGAAACATCTCGCGGTGAAGGCCTTGAGCCAGCCGTCGGTGGAGCGGTCGCCACGCCGGGCCAGGACCACTTCGTAGCCCTCGCGCCATTTTTCCAGCAGGCGCGGAATGAGCTCCGGCGGGTCCTGCAGGTCCGCGTCGATGGGAACGACCGCGTCTCCGCGCGCGAGGTCGATGCCCGCGGTCAGCGCGGCCTCTTTCCCGTAATTGCGCGAGAGGTCGACGATGCGCACGCCCGGATTGGACTTCTGGGCCGCGAGCAAGCCCGGCAGCGTGTCGTCGCTGCTGCCGTCGTTGACACAGACGATCTCGAACTTCTCGCCCGTCGCGTTCAGCACCGGGATCAAGCGGAGGAAGAAACCTTCGATGACGTCCTGTTCGTTGTAGAAGGGGCAGACGATCGAGATCATTGCGCCTCTCCGCGCATGCGTACAAGCCGGACGCTAGCCGTGTTGCAGGCCGGGGTCAATGGGCTTGCGGCCGCGCCGCGAGGGGCGCTAGCGCAGCACCCGCAGCAGGTTGTTGAAATCGTCGGTCCACAGCGGTGTTCCCTCGCGCACCTTCAGCGGCTCGGCGACCGCCGCGACCTCCGGCAGATCGAACACGGCGCCATCGCGGGAGATCACGGCCCAATCCGAGGACGCGTACTGCAGTTCCTCGTCCTCGTCGGTCGGTTCGTAGGAGATCAGCGCGGCCTTGAGCCCCTTGGCCTGCGCGATGCGGGCCAGCACGGGCGCGAGTTCGAGGTAGCGGTTGGTGACGTGAAACAGCAGCACGCCGTCGGGCCTGAGATGGCGCAGGTACAGGTCGATCGCTTCCGCGGTGAGCAGATGCACCGGGATCGCGTCGCCCGAAAACGCGTCCACGGCGAGCAGGTCGAACTGCTGCGACGGCTCGCGTTCCAGGGACAGCCGCGCATCGCCCAAGGCGATCTCGGTGCGCGCCGGCGTGTCGCCGAGGTAGTGGAATTCGGTTTTTGCGATCCGCACGACCAGGGGGTCGATCTCGTAGAAGCGGATGACGTCGCCCGCCTTGCCGTAGGCGGCCAGCGTTCCGGCGCCCAGGCCCACCATGCCGATGCGCCGCTTGGCTTCGGGGCGCAGCGCGTTCAGAACGACGCCCAGGCCGGTCCCGGGGCTGTAGTAGGTGAGCGGCATGGCGCGCTTTTCGGGCGGCTCGACGAACTGCGCGCCGTGCAGGATCCTGCCGTGGCGCAGCTCGTGCACCGTCGCCTCGCCGACGCTCGAGCGGACCACGCGCAAGGCGCCGTAGAAATCGCGCACCGCGAGGGTCGCGTTCTCGCCGTAAGACTGGATCTGCTGGGCGACCAGCACGACCACCGCGAACAGCACGGGTGCGAACGCGAGGCGCGTCCACCACACCAGGCGATCCCCTCGCACCAGGGCGAAGGCCGCGCAGGCGGCGAGGCCCAGGCCGAGTTCGAAGTACCCCGTCAGGACCAGCGGGGCGACCACGGCGACGAGCAGCGCGCCGAGAACGCCGCCGAGCGACACTGCCAGGTAGAAGCCGGTCAGGTGGCGAACGTCGGGCCTGCCGGCGGCGACCTCGCCGTGGCAGAACATGCAGATCAGGAACAGGCCTGCAAGATAGATCGGGATCGCGACTTTCAGCTCGAGGCTGTCCAGAAACCACGCCATCACCACCAGACCGACGGCGAGCAGCGCGAGACAGGGGCCGCGCCGGTACCAGCCGTCGCCTTCGAAGCACAGGATGAAGGAGGCGAGATACAGTGCCAGCGGGGCGATCCAGAGAAACGGGATCGAGGCGATGTTCTGGATGATATGGTTACTCACTGCAAGCAGCATGAAGGAGGCGAGCGCGGCAAGAAACATCCACACGGCGTAGTCGCGCGGGCGCGGCGCCGGCGCGCCGTCGTCTGCGGGCCGCTCGGAGGATCGCGGTCGCGGCGCGGCGCTGCCGGCGAAAGCCGAGGCTATGCTCAGCACGACGAACAGGGCGGCTCCCGCGGACCATGCGTAAGCCTGCAGGCGCGTGGCGAACCACGGCTCGACGGCGACCGGGTAGGCGAGCAGCGCGACGAGCGATCCGACGTTCGAGAGCGCGAACAGCCGATAAGGGGAGCGTTGCAGCGCGCGCGCGTACCAGACCTGTACCAGGGGTCCCGTGGAGGACAGCATGAAGTAGGGCAGGCCGATCGAGGCTCCGAGGAGCGCAAGGATCCGCCACACGGGCTGCTCCGCCCCGGTCGGCTTCCAGGACGGATCGACGACCGCCGGGAGCGCCGCGAGGCTCGCGGCAAGCAGGCAGGTGTGCAATATCGCATGCTTGCGGGGCCCCAGATGGCGCGTTGCCGCATGGGCGTAGAGGTAGCCTCCCAGGAGCAGCGACTGGAAAAAGAGCAGGCACGTGGTCCAGACCGCCGCGGCTCCGCCGAACCACGGTAAGATCTGCTTGGCGACGAGAGGCTGGATCAGGAACAACAAGAACGAAGACAGGAAGATCGTGGCGGCGAAGAGAATTTGCACCAAAGGCATCCGATTAGTTGGAAATTCCGCCCGGCATTCTATTCGATCGCAGTGTCCCGCGTTCCCGCGCCCTGGCTCCGCGTCCGTTCCTCTTGACGTTCGTCAATGAGAGCCGCGGGGCGGCCGGCCTATAGTCCCCCTCCATTCGCACGGGCCGGAGCCCGCAGGAGATGAGAATGCCGTCCGACATCGAAATCGCCCAGAAGGCGAACATGCAGCGCATCTCCAAGGTGGCGCTCGAGAGACTCGGCATATCCGACGAACACCTGGAGCCCTACGGGCATTACAAGGCCAAGCTGTCGCTCGACTATCTGGAGACGCTCAAGGACAGGCCCGAGGGCAAGCTCATCCTGGTCACCGCGATCAGCCCCACCCCGGCGGGCGAGGGCAAGACGACCACCACCGTGGGGCTCGGCGACGCGCTGAATCACATCGGCAAGCGCGCGGCGATCTGCCTGCGCGAACCGTCCCTCGGCCCGGTGTTCGGCATGAAGGGAGGCGCGGCCGGGGGCGGCTATGCGCAAGTGGTGCCGATGGAGGACATCAACCTCCATTTCACCGGGGACTTCAACGCCATCGCGCTCGCCAACAACCTGCTCGCCGCGATGATCGACAACCACATCCATCACGGCAACGAACTCGGTTTCGACCTGCGCCGCATCGCCTGGAAGCGGGTGGTGGACATGAACGACCGGGCCTTGCGCGAAATCGTCGTTTCCCTCGGCGGGCCGGGCAACGGGTTCCCGCGCCAGGACGGGTTCGACATCGTCGTCGCCTCCGAGGTGATGGCCATCTTCTGTCTCTCGACCTCGCTCGCGGACCTGAAGAACCGGCTCGGCAACATCGTCGTCGGCTACACGCGCGAGCAACGGCCGATTCTCGCGCGCGACCTGGGCGGGCACGGCGCGATGACGGTGCTGCTCAAGGACGCGCTAAAGCCGAACCTCGTGCAGACGCTCGAGAACAACCCCGCTTTCATTCATGGCGGGCCGTTCGCGAACATCGCCCATGGATGCAACTCCGTGATCGCGACGCGCACGGCGCTCAAGCTCGCCGACTACGTCGTGACCGAGGCCGGATTCGGCGCCGACCTGGGGGCGGAGAAGTTCATCGACATCAAGTGCCGCAAGTCCGGACTGCGCCCTGACGCGGTGGTCATCGTCGCCACGATCCGCGCGCTCAAGTATCACGGCGGCGTCGATCTCAAGTCGCTCAACGTCGAGAACCTCGATGCGCTGGAGAAAGGCATCGCCAACCTTGAGCGCCACGTCAACAACGTGCGCAACCATTACGGCCTGCCGTGCGTGGTGTCGATCAACCACTTCAGCTTCGACACCGATCGCGAGATCGAACTCCTGAAGAAGCGCATGGCCCACCACCACGCCCCCGTGGTGCTGGCGCGGCACTGGGCGCAAGGGGGCAAGGGGGCCGAGGAGGTGGCGCGCACGGTGGTGAAGATGATCGAGACCACGCCCCCCAGCTTCAAGTTCGTCTACGAGGATGGCGCGTCGCTGTGGGACAAGATCGGCGCCATCGCCACCAAGATCTACGGGGCGAGCGAAGTGACCGCCGACAGCAAGGTGCGCGCGCAGATCAAGAAGCTGCAGGACGACGGCTACGGGCACTACCCGGTCTGCGTCGCCAAGACCCAGTACTCGTTCTCGACCGATCCGCAGCTGCGCGGCGCGCCCTCCGGCCACGTCATCAACGTCCGCGAGGTGCGCCTTGCCGCGGGCGCCGAGTTCGTAGTGATGGTCTGCGGCGACATCATGACCATGCCGGGCCTGCCGAAGGTGCCCTCGGCGTGCAAGATCGACCTGACCGAAGCCGGCAAGGTCGTCGGCCTGTTCTGAACGACTGCGCCGATGCCCTCGCGGGATGCGTGTAGAATGACGCCGACTTCCTAAGCCGGACAAGCCGGAATCCGACAGCTTGCCACTTTCTGGAACACATTCATCTCGCCATTTTGGGAAGTTGCAACTTCGCAACTTCCCAAAATGGGGAGACATTGTTAACCCAAAACACTTCGCCTAGTCTGTCAACACTTGACTGGTAAAGCCCTAGTACCCTTCCCCGCACATCCCCCATGCTCGCAATGCTCGCAACGCCAGAGTTCTGGATCGGACTGCTCAAGATCATCTGGGTCAACCTCCTGCTCTCCGGGGACAATGCGGTGGTGATCGCGCTCGCCGCCCGCTCCCTCCCCCACCGCCAGCAGAAGAAGGCGATCTTCTGGGGCAGCGGTGCGGCGATCATCATGCGGATACTGCTTACCCTGTTCGCCGTCGCGCTGCTCGCGCTGCCCTGGCTGAAGATCGTCGGCGGGCTGCTGCTGGTATGGATCGGCGTGCAGCTGCTGGTGCCGGACGATGGCGGCGATGAAATCGCCTCGAGCGACAACCTGTTTACCGCGATTCGCACCATCCTAGTCGCCGACCTGGTCATGAGCCTGGACAACGTCGTCGGGGTCGCCGCTGCCGCGGAGACCGCGCCGGGCGATGCCAAGATCGTGCTTCTGATCCTGGGGCTCGCAATCTCCATCCCGATCATCATCTTCGGCAGCACCGTCGTGCTGCACCTGATGGAGCGCTTCCCGGTCATCATCACCTTCGGCGGCGGTTTGCTCGGCTGGATCGCGGGCGAGATGATGGTCACCGACCCGGTGATCGCCGGCTGGGTGCAGGCACAGGCGCCCTGGCTGCATTCGTATTACGGTGCCGCGATCGCCGGCGCCGCCGCGGTGGTTGCGATCGGCACTGCGATCGCGAAGCGCAGGTCGGCCGGCGAGAGCGGAGTACAATAGCGCCGCGCGCCTGGCGGCGCCGGTGCGGCGTTGACTAAAGTCAATGCTTTCCGGGTCAAACGCGTCAAAAATGACGCGGCTGGCGACAACAAGAAAATCAGGCTCACGCGGGGAACCGCGATTTCGCGGGCCGCGCCATTGAGTGAAGCTCCGACAAACTGCGGGTGTAGGAGGAGGATTCCAGATGAAACGCTTTTCCATGATGTATCGCGCGGGACAAGTCTTGGCCACGGGCGCGGCGCTGGCCGCCATGGTGGGCACGGCGCTGGCACAGTCCTGGCAGCCGACGAAAACCGTCGAGTTCATCGTCCCCGCCGGCACCGGGGGCGGCGCCGACCAGATGGCGCGCTTCATCGACGGCATCGTCAAGAAGAACAATCTGATGAAAGAGCCCATGGTGGTGATCAACAAGGGCGGCGGCGCCGGCGCGGAAGGCTTCCTCGACGTGAAGAACGCCAAGGGCGATCCGCACAAGCTCATCATCACGCTTTCCAACCTCTTCACCACGCCCCTCGCCACGGGCGTGCCGTTCAACTGGAAGGACCTCACGCCGGTGTCGATGATGGCGCTGGACCAGTTCGTCCTCTGGGTGAACGCCGAGACGCCCTACAAGACCGCGAAGGACTATATCGAGGCGGTGAAGAAGGCGGGGCCCAACAAGTTCAAGATGGGCGGCACCGGCTCCAAGCAGGAAGACCAGATCATCACGGTGGCGATCGAGAAGCAGACCGGGGCCAAGTTCACCTACATCCCGTTCAAGGGCGGCGGCGACGTGGCCGTGCAGCTGGTGGGCAAGCACATCGATTCCTCGGTGAACAACCCGATCGAGGCGGTGGCGCAGTGGCGCGCCGGCAAGCTGCGGCCGTTGTGCGTGTTCGACACCCAGGCCATGCCCTACAAGGCGAAGGTCACCGACACCATGTCCTGGGGCGATATCCCGCCCTGCAAGCAGTCCGGGCTGGACGTCGACTACCTGATGCTGCGCGGCATCTTCATGGCGGGCGGTGTCACCGACGCGCAGCGCAACTTCTACGTCGACCTGCTGAAGAAGGTGCGCGAGACGCCCGAGTGGCACGATTTCCTCGAGAAGGGCGCGTTCAACCAGACGACGCTGACCGGCAACGAATTCAGCAAGTGGGTCGCCGCCGCGGAGCAGACGCACGTTCAGCTCATGACCGCAGCCGGATTCCTCGCGAAGAAATAAGAGCCAGGGAGAGGCGGGCGCATTCCCCACGGGGCGGTACGCGCCCGTCGCCCTCCCGCCGCCACCATGTCTGATCAAGACGACCGTCCGGCCGCGTCCTCGCGCACCCTCGATCTCGCGGTCGCGACCCTGATTTTCCTGCTCGGGGCGCTGGTCATCTACGACAGCTGGCGCATCGGGGCACGATGGGCCGAGGACGGACCGCAATCCGGGTACTTTCCTTTCTACATCGGCCTGCTCATCTGCGGCTCGAGCATCGCGACCTTCATACGGGGCCTCTCCGACGCCAAGGCGGCCGCCAGACCGTTCGTCACCCTCGGGCAGTTGCGCATGGTGCTGTCGATGCTTGTTCCGACCGTGATCTACGCGGGGCTCATCCGCTATCTGGGCCTGTACGTGGCTTCGACGCTGTTCATCGGCCTGTTCATGATCTGGCTGGGGAAATACGGCTGGCTCAAGACGGCGCTGGTTTCGGTCGGGGTGAGCGTGGTTTCGTACATGCTGTTCGAAGTGTGGTTCCGGGTCCCGCTGCCCAAGGGCCCGCTCGAAACCTTGCTCCACCTGAACTAGCCGCCAACACGGAGTCTGTTGCTTGGAAGAAATCAACGCGCTCATGCACGGCTTTGCCGTGGCCCTGTCCCCGTTCAATCTGGTCCTGATGATGGTCGGCGTCGTGCTCGGGGTGCTGATCGGGGTGCTGCCCGGACTGGGCGGCGCGAACGGCGTGGCGATCCTGCTGCCGCTCACCTTCACCATGCCGCCGACCTCGGCGATCATCATGCTTTCCTGCATCTACTGGGGGGCGCTGTTCGGCGGGGCGATCACCTCGATCCTGTTCAACATCCCGGGCGAGCCGTGGTCCGTGGCGACGACGTTCGATGGCTTTCCGCTCGCGCAGAAGGGCAGGGCGGGCAACGCGCTGACGGCGGCTTTCACCTCGTCGTTCTTCGGCGCGCTCGTCGCGGTCATTCTCATCACCTTCCTCTCGCCGGTCATCGCCCGATTCGCTCTGGAGTTCGGGCCGCCTGAGTTCTTCTCGGTCTACCTGCTCACGTTCTGCGCCTTCGTCGGCATGGCCAAGGGCAAGGCGATGAAGACCATCTCCTCGATGATGATCGGCTTTGCGCTCGCCGCGGTCGGGCTGGACACGGTCACCGGCCAGCTGCGCCTGACCTTCGGCTTCACCGACCTGCTGCAGGGATTCGATTTCCTGATCGCGGTGATCGGCCTGTTCGGCATCGGCGAGATCCTGCAGACCCTCGAGGAGGGCCTCGCATTCAAGGGCACGAACGCGAAGATGGACATGAAGGTCGTGATCCAGACCTGGAAGGAGCTGCCGCGCTACTGGGCCACCGCATTGCGCAGCGCCGCGGTGGGCTGCTTCATGGGCATCGTGCCGGGCGGCGCGACGCCGGCCTCGTTCATGAGCTACGGCGTGGCGAAGCGCTTTTCGAAGGACGGCGACAAGTTCGGTACCGGCGTGCTCGAGGGCGTCGTCGCGCCCGAAACCGCCGCGCATGCCGCCGGGACCAGCGCGCTGCTGCCCATGCTCACCCTCGGCGTGCCCGGTTCGCCCACCGCGGCCGTGCTGCTGGGGGGCTTGCTTATCTGGGGGCTGCAGCCCGGCCCGCTGCTCTTCGTCGAGCAGAAGGACTTCGTCTGGGGACTGATCGCCAGCATGTACCTCGGGAACATCGCGGGGCTGATCGTCGTGCTCACCACGGTGCCGCTGTTCGCGGCGATCCTGCGCATCCCGTTCTCGATCATCGCTCCGGTGATCCTGGTGGTGTGCGCGATCGGGGCCTACACGGTCCACAATTCGATGCTCGACGTCTATCTCATGGTTTTCTTCGGCGTGATGGGCTACGTGTTCAAGAAGCTCGAGTATCCGCTCGCGCCGCTGGTGCTGGCGCTGGTCCTGGGCGACCGCGCCGAGGCCTCGTTCCGCCAGGCGATGCTGATGTCGCAGGGCGACATGCAGATATTCTTTTCCAATGCGCTGGTCGGCGGGATCACCGGGCTGGCCCTGTTTCTTCTGTTCTGGCCGCTTGTCAGCACGCTCCTCGGCGTGCTGCGCGCGCGGCTCGCCCAGCAGGAGCAGTGAGCGTCAGCCCTGTTTGGCGCCGCTCACGCGCTGCCTGAGGCGCGACAGCGTCTCGGGCGTGAGATTGAGGTAGGAAGCAAGCTCCTTTTTCGGGATGCGTCCGAGCAGCTCCTGGTGCTTGCGCATGAACCGCGAGAGCCGGCCGGGTGCGTCGAGGAGGTGCAGCGTGATGGTGTGCGCCATCACCTCCGACATCGTGCGCATCACCTCGTACTCGAAGCGAAGCTTGACGTCCTCGTGCCGGTCGAGGAACTCGACCCAGTGCGGCATCGAGAGCTTTGCCACGCGTGCGCGCGTGACCGCGACGATGCTGTACGGGATCGGAGTCTTCAGTCGCCACGCGGCATAGGAATATTCCATGTCGGTTTCCGCGGCGAATCGCAGGATCATTTCCTTGCCCTGCGGATTGCTCACCACGCGCTTGAGAATTCCGTCGAGGATGAAGAACTGCTCCATCCCGGTCGCGCCCTGGCGCACGAGCGGTTCGCCCTTCTTGAATTCCGCGATCTCGAGCTCGCGCGCGAGTTCCTCGAATGCGAACGCGGGCATCTCGCGCAGCATCAGGTTCTGCTTGAGCTGCAGGCGTATCGTATTGCGCTGCGGATGGGTCGCGATGGGGGCCATGACGTGGTGCGTAGTTAGAAGGAAAAATTGACCTCAGTCAAGGCCCTAAGTTACTGACGTCAAATAGACTTGCTGCACGCCGAAGCAGGGTTGGTGCAGGCGCATGCGAGCTGATTACTTTCTACGGCAGTATCCATCGGGAAAACACTCGTTCAATTGACGGCGAGAACGCGAGGCATTTCACCATGACGGATCTCAGCATGACAACCGATGCACAAGAAGTGACCGACGGCTTTCACCTGGTCATCGATGCCCTCAAACTCAACGGCATCGACACGATTTTCGGTCTGCCCGGCATCCCGATCACCGATCTCACCCGCAAGGCACAGGCCGCAGGCCTGCGCGTGATTTCGTTCCGCCATGAGCAGAACGCCGGCAACGCCGCCGCCATCGCCGGCTTCATGACGCAAAAGCCCGGCATCTGCTTGACGGTGTCCGCCCCCGGCTTCCTCAACGGCCTGACCGCACTGGCCAACGCCACCACCAATTGCTTCCCGATGATCCTCATCAGCGGCTCGAGCGAGCGCGAGATCGTCGACCTGCAGCAGGGTGACTACGAGGAGATGGACCAGTTGGCCGTCGCCAAGCCGCTCGCCAAGGCCGCCTACCGCGTGCTGCACGCCGAGGACATCGGCGTGGGCATCGCGCGCGCCATCCGCGCCGCGGTCTCCGGCCGCCCGGGCGGCGTCTACCTCGACCTGCCGGCCAAGCTGTTCGCTCAGAGCATGGACGCGGAAGCCGGCAGGAGATCGCTGATCAAGGTGGTCGATCCGGCGCCGCGCCAGATACCGGCCCAGGACGCCGTGCAGCGCGCCCTCGAGCTGCTCAGGAGCGCCAAGCGTCCGCTCATCGTGCTGGGCAAGGGTGCCGCCTACGCCCAGGCCGACGCGGACATCCGCGCCCTCATCGAGCGCACCGGCATCCCCTATCTGCCCATGTCCATGGCCAAGGGGCTGCTGCCCGACATCCACCCGCAGTGCGCTTCCGCCGCCCGCTCGTTCGTGCTGCCCGAAGCCGACGTGGTGATGCTGGTCGGCGCCCGCCTGAACTGGCTGCTCTCGCACGGCAAGGGCAAGACCTGGGGCGGCAAGGAGCACAAGGACTGGGGCGGCCAGAAGTTCATCCAGATCGACATTTCGCCGCAGGAGGCGGACAGCAACGTCCGCATCGACGCCCCGCTGGTCGGCGACATCGGTTCCTGCGTGTCGGCGCTGCTCGCCGCGATTGACTCCACCGCGGGCTCCAACTGGGCCGATCCGCCGGCTGACTGGCTGCGCGCCATCGCCGAGCGCAAGGAGAAGAACCTCGCCAAGATGGCCGAGACCCTGGCCCGCGATCCGGCGCCGATGAATTTTCACAGCGCACTCGCCGTGGTGCGCGACATCATCAAGGCCAACCCGGACGCCATCCTGGTCAACGAAGGCGCCAACGCGCTGGACTTCACCCGCAGCGTCGTCGACATGTACAAGCCGCGCAAGCGCCTGGACGTCGGCACCTGGGGCGTGATGGGCATCGGCATGGGCTTTTCCGTCGCGGCCGCCGTGGTCAGCGGCCAGCCGGTGATCGCGATCGAGGGCGACAGTGCCTTCGGCTTCTCCGGCATGGAAGTCGAGACCATCTGCCGCTACAACCTGCCGGTCTGCGTGGTGATCTTCAACAACAACGGCGTCTACCGCGGCACCGACGTCAATCCGGCCGGCGGCCCGGATGTGGCACCCACCGCGTTCGTCAAGGACGCACGCTATGAGAAGCTGATGGAGGCCTTCGGTGGCGTGGGCGTGCACGCCACGACCCCGGCCGAGCTGCGCAAGGCGATGGAAGCAGCCATCCGCTCGCGCAAGCCCACGCTCATCAATGCCGTCATCGATGAAACCGCCGGCACCGAGAGCGGCCGCATCACGAGCCTGAATCCGAGCGCGAAAAAGAAATAGGTCAAGCCGTTGAGCGAGGGCAGGTGGGCTCGCATCTGCCACAGAATTTTTTGGAGACCAGAAATGGAAGCACTCAAGGGAGTTCGCATACTCGACATGACGCACGTGCAGGCGGGGCCGACCTGCTCGCAGCTGCTCGCGTGGATGGGCGCGGACGTGATCAAGTTCGAGAACCCGCAGGGCGATGCCACGCGCGGCCAGCTGCGCGACATACCGAACGCGGACAGCCTTTACTTCACCATGCTCAACTGCAACAAGCGTTCGATCACGGTGAACATGAAATCCGCCGAGGGCAAGGCGGTGTTCGTCGACCTGCTCAAGAAATGCGACATCATCATGGAGAATTTCGGTCCCGGCGTGCTCGATCGTTTCGGCTTCACGTGGGAGAAAATCCACGAGATCAACCCGCGTATCGTCATGGGCTCGATCAAGGGCTTCGGCTCCTCGGGGCCCTATGCCGACTTCAAGGCGTACGAAAACGTCGCGCAGGCGATGGGCGGCGCGATGAGCACTACCGGCATGCCCGACGGCCCGCCGTTCGTCACCGGCGCGCAGATCGGCGACACCGGCACCGGGCTGCACCTGGGGATCGGCCTGCTGGCGGCCTTGCACCAGCGCGACAGGACGGGTGAGGGGCAGTATGTCGAAGTGGCGATGATGGACGGCGTGATGAACCTGTGCCGGGTCAAGTTCCGCGACCACCAGCGCCTCACTCGCGGCGACCTCTCGGAGTATTCCGTGCCTACCTACAAGGGCATGGGGGAAGTGCCGCGCGCCGGCAACGACTCCGGCGGCGGCCAGCTCGGCAACGCCATCCACTGCAAGCCCCACGGCGCAAACGACTGGCTCTACGTGGTCGTGCAGGAAGCGGTGTGGGCCGGGCTCGCAAAGCGCATCGGACCGGACATCGGCATGCCCGACCTCGCGACCGATCCGCACTTCGCCACCATAGGCGAGCGGAGGAAGAACCAGCAACTCATGTGGACGCTGATCAACAAGTTCGCCGAGAAGTACACCAAGCGCGAATTCATGGCGCTCCTGAATCCGCTCGACGTGCCTTGCGGCCCGATCATGTCGACCGAGGACCTCGCCACCGACGAGCACGTTCGCGGCCGCGACATGTACGTCGAGCTCGACCATCCGCAGCGCGGCAAGTGGTGGAATGTCGGCATGCCGATCAAATTGTCGGCTTCGCCGGCGAAGATCGAACGCTCGCCGCTGCTCGGGGAGCACACCGACGAGGTATTGAAGGAAGTGCTCGGTTACGACGAGGCCAAGGTCGGCGCGCTCAGGCAGGCGGGCGCCTTCAGCGTGCCGCCCAAGACGAAGGGATAGCAAAGGGACCAGCCATGCGAATCGCGATCGTGGGGCAGCAGGACTTCGGCAAGGCGGTGCTGGAGGCTTTTCTTGCGCGGGGCGACGAGGTGGCGGGGGTGTTCTGCGCGCCGGAAAAGGCGGGCGCCAGGGCCGATCCGCTCAAAGTGCTGGCATTGGAGAAGGGGCTCAAGGTCCTCCAGTACGCCTCGCTGCGCTCGACGGAGGCCCTGGATGCCATGCGCGGCCTGAACGCCGACCTGGGCATCATGGCCTTCGTGCTCCAGTTCGCGCCGCAGGAATTTGTCAACATCCCGAACAAGGGCACCATCCAGTACCATCCCTCGCTGCTGCCCAGGTACCGCGGCCCGAGCTCGATCAACTGGCCGATCATCCGCGGTGACGCCAAGACGGGCGTCACGATCTTTCGGCCCACCGACGGGCTGGACGAGGGACCGGTGCTCCTGCAGAAGGAAACGCCGATCGGACCCGACGACACGCTGGGCAGCGTGTACTTCGACCGCCTGTTCCCGATGGGCGTGAAGGCGATGATCGAAGCCGCCGACCTGGTGATGGCGGGCAGGCACCGCGAGACCGTGCAGGACGAATCGGCCGCAAGCTACGAGGGCTGGTTCCGGGCCGCGGAAGCGAAGATCAACTGGGCCAACCACGTCGACTTCATCTACAACCTGATTCGAGGCTCCAACCCGGCCCCCGGCGCATGGACGACGATCGGCGGCAAGAAGCTGCAGATCTTCGATTCGCGCAAGCGCCTGTTCCGCACTTTCGGCGCGGTGAAGGGCAAGATCGGGGAAGTCTCCGAAATCGGCGCCGAGAGCTTCTTCGTCACGGCACAAGGCGGACGCATCGAGGTTCTCAAGGCCAAGCACGAGGACGGGAAGAAGGTCTCCGCCCGCGAGCTGGCGGCCGCCCAGAACGTCACGCCCGGCACCGTGCTCGGCGACTGAATCATCCCTTCCGGCGCGCACCCGCACGCGCCACCCCGTGTCCACCCCTGTGCAGTTGGACACATCCGCGGCGAGAAAGATTTGACTGCGCGGATGCCCACTGCAAGAATTCCGGCTATAGTCCCGCCTATTCAGTAACTTGGTGAGCGTGACCAGGCGATTGGCCGAAGCGCGTCGGCGAGAAAAAAGAAGAGATCCCGGGGGGGCAATGAAGGCGGGCTTCTGGAAGAAGGATTGGTTTCTGGGCCTGGTGGTCACGCTCGCGTTGCTCCTCGCGGGCGGCAGCCGGTTCATTCAGGGCCTGGAGCGGACCGCCTACGACTGGGGAGTGCTCGCCACGACGCGCTCGCCGAGCGAAAGAATCACGGTGATCGCGATCGACGAAGCGAGCATCCGCAACATCGGACGCTGGCCCTGGTCCCGAGACGTCCACGCGAAGATGATCGACGCACTCGCCAAGGCGAAGGCCAAGGTCGTCGGCTACACCGTGTTCTTCTCCGAACCCCAGATCGATCCCGGACTGCAGTACATCAACAAGCTTCTCGATGTGTTTCCCAAGCCGGCTGCGGAAGCGGAGGCCGGGCCCCCGCTGAGCGAAGTCCAGCAGCGGATCTACGATCTCCTGCGCGAGGCCGAGAGCACGCTGAGCACGGATCGAAAGCTGGCGGCCAGCCTGTCCTCGGCCGGCAATGTCGTGCTGCCCATCCTTTTCCGCATGGGCGAGCCGCGCGGCAAGCCGGACCGCCCCTTGCCGGAGTTCGTGCGCAGGAACGCGCTGGTGATCCAGGGCGGGGGCGAAGGACAGCCCCTGCCCACGAGCGGCGTAGAGGTGCCGGTGGTCGCCGAACTGGGCGGCGCCGCGGCAGGGATCGCGCACCTCAACGCGGTGAACGACGTGGACGGCGCCATTCGCACCGAGGCGCTCGCGCTTGCGCATTTCGACGAAGCGTATCCGTCGCTCGCGGTCGCCGTCGTCGCCAGGAGCCTGAATCTTTCCGCCAGGGACATCAAGGTCCGCTCGGGCGAGGCGGTGCAGATCGGCAACCTCAGGGCGAGCACCGACCGGAACGCGCAGATGCTGACCTATTTCTACCAGGATCGCGACGGCAGGCCGGCATTTCCTGAGGATTCCTTCTTCGACGTCGCTTCTGGAAAGATCCCGGCGGACAAGTACCGCGACAAGATCGTCCTGATCGGGCCGACCGCGGCGGGCGTGGGAAGCATCTTCGTGACACCGGTCTCGCCCGCGATGCCGGCGGTGACGCTGCAGGCGCACACGGTGTCGGCGCTGCTCCAGGAGCACTTCTTCGTTCGCCCGGCCTGGGCCGTTTGGGTGGAGATGTCCGTGTTCGCACTGGTCGCCGCATACCTGATCGTGCTGCTGCCCCGGTTCAAGGCCGGGACGGGCGCCGCGATCTCCGCAGGCGTGGCGGTGCTGCTGCTTGCGGCGCATTTCGGGCTCATGACGGGCCAGGGGATCTGGCTCCGGTTCATGTGGGCGCTCGCGCTCCTCGTGATCGGCCACGTGCTGCTGGTCACCAAGCGCTTCGCCGTCACCGAGCGCGGCAAGGAGGCATCCGATGCCTCGTCGGCGGCGAACGCGCGCATGCTGGGCCTCGCGTTCCAGGGTCAGGGCCAGCTCGACATGGCCTTCGACTACTTCCGCAAGTGCCCCATCGACGACACGCTGATGGACAATCTCTACAACCTCGGGCTGGACTTCGAACGCAAGCGCCAGTTCAACAAGGCCGAGTCCGTGTTCCGCTACATGGCGGACTACAACGCCAAGTTCCGCGACCTGGAGGCGCGCCTGTCGCGCGCACGGCAGCTCTCGGAAACGGTGATCCTCGGCGGCGCAACGGGGGGTCGCACCAACACAAGCATGCTCGATGGCGGAGCGGGCATGGAGAAGCCCATGCTGGGCCGCTACCAGGTGGAAAAGGAGCTGGGCAAGGGTGCGATGGGGGTGGTCTATCTGGGCCGCGATCCGAAGATCGGACGCGTGGTCGCGATCAAGACGATGGCGCTGGCGCAGGAATTCGAGGCCGACGAGCTGGCCGAAGTGAAGCAGCGCTTCTTTCGCGAGGCGGAAACTGCCGGGCGGCTTTCCCACCCCAACATCGTCACTATCTACGACGCGGGGGAGGAGCACGATCTTTGCTACATCGCCATGGAACTGCTCAAGGGCCAGGACCTCGTGCCGTACACCAAGCCCGGGAACCTGCTTCCGACTGCGAAGGTGATTTCGATCGTCGCGCGCGTGGCCGATGCGCTCGGTTACGCGCACAAGCAGAACATCGTGCACCGGGACATCAAGCCGGCGAACATCATGTACGAGCCCGACTCGGACATGGTCAAGGTCGCCGATTTCGGCATCGCGCGCATCACCGATTCGTCGAAAACCAAGACCGGAATGGTGCTCGGCACGCCCTCCTACATGTCGCCCGAACAGCTCTCGGGCAAGAAGGTCGATGGCCGTTCCGACCTGTTCTCGCTCGCCGTCAGCCTCTACCAGCTCGCTTGCGGCACGCTTCCGTTCGAGGGCGATTCCATGGCGCAGCTCATGTTCAGGATCGCCAACGAGGCCGCGCCGGACATCCGCGGACGCAATCCGGGCCTGTCTCCGGGCTTCGTCGCCTTCCTCGAGCGCGCGATGGCGAAGGATGCGGACCTGCGCTACCAGACCGGAGAGGCCTTCGCGGCCGCGCTGCGCGCGACCGCCGGCGGCGCGAGCGGCGCCGGCGCGGACGCGGGCGTGGACATCAGCCTTTGAAGGATGCGCGACGATGAACCTGGATCAGGCCGTGGAGATGGTGAGCGCGACCGACGCGGGCATGGTGCGCTCGAACAACGAGGACTCTGTCGCCTTCGATGCGTCGATGGGCCTGGCGGTCCTCGCCGACGGAATGGGCGGCTACAACGCGGGCGAGGTCGCGAGCGGCATGGCGACCGCGATGATAGTGTCCGAAATGCGTAGTGCGCTGGCCGGCAGTCCTTCGGCCGCGACCGATGTCCGAGGCGGCGGCCCGGCGGCGCAGAACCTGCTCCGGGAGCGGATCGTCAGGGCGAACGCGTCGATATACCAGGCCTCGCAAAGCCAGCCCCAGTATTCGGGCATGGGAACGACCCTGGTGGCGGCGCTGTTCCACGACAACAAGGTGACCGTCGCGCACATCGGGGACTCGCGACTCTATCGCATGCGGGGGCAGGACCTGAGGCAGATTACCAAGGACCATTCCCTGCTCCAGGAGCAGATCGACAGCGGCCTGATCACCCCCGAGCAGGCCAGAGTGTCGGCGAACAAGAACCTGGTGACGCGGGCGCTCGGCATCGATTCCGCGGTGCAGCCGGAGATCCACGACTACGACACGCAGGCGGGCGACCTCTACCTGCTTTGCTCGGATGGCCTTTGTGATATGGTGAGCGACGAGGACATTGGCATGGCGCTGCAGACGCTCGCGGCGAACCTCAGGCTCTGCGCGGAGCAGCTGGTGCAGATGGCGAACGACAACGGCGGGCGCGACAACGTCTCGGTGATGCTGGTCAAGATTCGGCGCGATTACGCCGCGCCGCGCGGCCTCCTGGCGAGATTCTTCAACTGGCTAAAATGAGATGAGCCGTTTTAGCGTGGGGAAATTGCAATGGCGAAGCTGATTCTCAGCCTGGACGGGCTGGTGCTGAAGGAATATGCGCTGACGAAGGAACGCACCACCATCGGCCGCAAGCCGCACAACGACGTCCAGATCGACAATCTCGCCGTGAGCGGCGAGCACGCCGTCATCGTGACGATCCTGAACGACTCCTTTCTCGAGGACCTCGGCAGCACCAACGGGACGCTGGTCAACGGCCAGCCCGTCAAGAAGCACTTCCTGCAGAACAACGACGTCGTCGAAATGGGCAAGTACAAGCTCAAGTTCCTGAGCGAGCAGGGCGGCCAGGCGAAAACGGACTTCGAAAAGACCATGGTGCTGCGGCCCGGGGCGATGCAGGCGGCTGCGGCGGCCGCGCCGCGGAGCTTCGCAGACACCACGGTCAATCAGGCGCCGGCGGCCCTGCAGGCCGAGGAGCCGGCCGCTCCGCGCCGGCCGGAGGCGGCATCGGCACAGCGTATCGGGATGCTGCAGATTCTCACCGGCGGCAACGCGGGAAAGGAAATGGAGCTCACCAAGCCGCTCACGACGATGGGCAAGCCCGGGGTCCAGGTCGCGGTGATCACGCGCCGTCCGCAGGGGTATTTCATCACCCACGTCGAAGGCGCCCAGTTCCCGATCCTCAACGGCAAGACGCTCGACGCGCAGGCGCACGCGCTCAACGATCACGACATCGTCGAGCTCGCCGGCGTGAAGATGGAATTCTTCTTCAAGGCGTGACCGTGCCGGCTTCGGTTCGCAACCCGCTGGAGGACTACGCTTGAAGCAACATGTCGTTCGGATCGCGCTGGGGCTGATGGTCGTGCTGGCATTCGCGGGCCAGGCGGCCCGCTTCTACCAGGTCGGCTTCATCACCCAGCTCGACAATATCATGTACGACTACCGGCTGCAGCTCACCATGCCCGGCACGGTGGACGAGCGCATCGTCATCCTCGATATCGACGAAAAAAGCCTGGCGGCGCCCGAGCTCGGTCACTGGCCCTGGGGCCGGGACAAGATGGCGGCACTGATCACCAAGCTGTTCGACAAGTACGGCGTGAGCCTCATCGGCTTCGACGTGATATGGGCCGAACGCGACGAAAGCTCGGGGCTCAAGGTACTCGACCGGCTGGCGAAGTCGGAGCTGCGCGAAGTGCCGCGCTTCTCCGCCGCGCTGAACGTTCTCCGGCCGCAGCTCGACTACGACGGGATGTTCGCAAGAGCGATCAGCGGGCGTCCGGTGGTCCTCGGCTACTACTTCAACTTCGACGACGCGGCGCGCGAGTCCGGCGTGCTTCCGGAACCGGTGCTGCCGGCCGGAACTTTCGGCGGACGCAATATCGGCTTCACGGTGGGTCGCGGATTCGCCGGCAATCTGCCCGAGCTGCAAAGCGCCGCGGCGCTGGGCGGACATTTCAACCCGCTCGTCGACCCGGACGGGGTTTCACGGCGGGTCCAGATGCTGATCGAGTACAAGGGCAACTACTACGAACCGCTGTCGCTCGCGGTCGCACGCCTCCTGCTCGGCATGGACGAGGCCAAGCGGACCAACAGCCCAAAGCCGATCCCGCCCAAGGTGGTACCGGTGGTTGCGGAAGAGCAGGTCTCGGGCAAGGACTACGCGGGGCTGGAGTGGCTCGAAGTCGGACCCCTGCGCATTCCGGTGGACGAGAATGCGAGCGCGCTGATCCCGTACCGGGGAAAGCGGGGCAGCTTCAACTACATCTCGCTCGCCGACGTATACCAGGACCGCGTACCGGCAGGCAAGCTGCGCGGAAGGATCGCGCTGGTCGGCGCCACGGCGCCCGGCCTGTTCGACCTGCGTTCGTCGCCGGTCGGAGGCGTCTATCCCGGCGTGGAAATCCACGCCAACCTGATTGCGGGGATGCTGGACAACGTCATTAAGCAGAAGCCGCCGTACATCATCGGCGCCGAGGTCATGCTGTTGATCGTGGCCGGCCTGGCGTTGTCGATCCTGCTGCCTTTTCTGTCGCCTTTGCGCGCGACGCTCGCATCGGTGCTCGCGCTGGGCCTGATCGGGGGAATGAACGTCATGATCTGGAGCGGGGCGAACGTCGTGCTGCCGCTCGCCTCGAGCCTGCTCATGATCGCAGCGCTGTTCGCGCTCAACATGTCCTACGGATATTTCATCGAATCGCGCTCCAAGCGCCAGCTCAGCGAACTGTTCGGCGAATACGTCCCGCCCGAACTGGTGGACAAGATGACCGAGAACCCGGAGAAGTACAGCATGGAAGGCCGGAGCGAGGAGCTGACCGTGCTGTTCTCCGACATCCGGGGATTCACGACGATCTCCGAGAGCCTGGAGCCCAAGGAGCTGGCGGCGTTCATCAACGATTACCTCACCACCATGAGCATGGTCATCCGCAACAATCGCGGCACGCTGGACAAGTACATCGGGGACGCCATCATGGCCTTCTGGGGGGCGCCGGTGGGGGATCCCGAGCACGCACGGCAGGGCGTCCTGACGGCCTTGCAGATGCAGGAGGAACTCAAGCAGCTCTCGGAGCAGTTCAAGTCGAGGGGCTGGCCGGCCATCAAGATCGGGGTGGGCGTGAATACGGGCCAGATGCGCGTGGGCGACATGGGTTCGAAGCTGCGCCGCGCGTACACCGTCATGGGCGATGCGGTGAACCTGAGCTCGCGGCTGGAAGGGATCACCAAGCAGTACGGCGTCGGGGTCGTCTGCGGTCCGAACACCCGGGCGAAGGTCAAGGACATCGTCTGGCGCGAGCTCGATCGGGTGCGCGTCAAGGGCAAGGACGAGCCCGTGGCGATCTTCGAACCGGTCGGCTTCGAGGGCCGGGTGGACACGGAGCGGCTCGAGGAGATCAAGCTCTGGCACCAGACGCTCAAGGCCTACCGGGAGCAGAACTGGGACCAGGCGGACGTACTGCTGCTGAACCTGCGGCGGCTGGCGCCGGAGGCGAGCCT
>Ga0209726_10002677_pt1 | contig 25909 bp, 15 predicted proteins | sample Subgrocontami54m_FD_187453 | JGI IMG/M metagenome (GOLD analysis project Ga0209726, IMG submission 187453) | Subsurface groundwater microbial communities from S. Glens Falls, New York, USA - GMW46 contaminated, 5.4 m (SPAdes) (version 3) | ecosystem: Environmental > Aquatic > Deep subsurface >... | reverse complement strand
GTATATTGGCCGCCATTCTCCCGGATGCCGGGTGGATAACCTTTAATATAACCCGGGTCGATCTGTGCCTTGTCGAACGGCGGTGTGAAGAGCAGTGCCAGCCCATCCTTCGAGCGAATCAACTCCCGCTCGACCGCGCCCATCGCCAGCGCGGCGCGTCCGGCGTCCGCCGCGCCCGAGATCACCGCCCAGGACTGCGCGATCGAGTCGATCCGACATTCCGAGCCCGCCGCCGAACCGAGTGGCGTACCGTCATCGAACCAGCCGCGGCGGTACCAATCACCGTCCCATGCCTCACGTTCGAGCGAGGCCTGCAGCCCCCTCGCATGCGCTCGCCATGTCGCTGCGCGAGCGGCCTCGCCCCGCACATCAGCGAGCGGAATAAAGCTTGTGAGCGTCGCGTTCAGGAACCAGCCGAGCCAGACGCTCTCACCCAGCCCTTTTTCGCCGACGCGGTTCATCCCGTCGTTCCAGTCGCCGGTCCCGATCAGCGGCAAGCCGTGGCTACCAAGCGCCAAGCTTTCGTCCAGGCCCCGGGCACAATGCTCGAACACGGTCGCGGTTTCATCGGAATCCGTCGGCAGAAAGAAGCCCTCGCGCTCGTCTGCCCCGAGCTTTTGGCCTTCGAGGAAGGGGACGACCTCGTCCAGGATTGCCGCATCGCCGCTCACCGCGATGTATTGGCTGACAGCATAGGCGAGCCATGTCCGATCGTCGGAGATGCGCGTGCGTACGCCCTGGCCGGAATGAGGCAGCCACCAATGTTGTACGTCGCCCTCGACGAACTGCCGCGCCGCCGCGCGCAGGAGATGTCCGCGCGTCGCCATCGGGCAGACCGCAGCAAGCGCCATGCCGTCCTGCAGCTGGTCGCGGAAACCGTAGGCGCCGCTTGCCTGATAGAAGGCGGATCGGGCCCACATCCGGCAGGCCAGCGTCTGATACAGCAGCCAGCCGTTCAACATGATGTCCATCGACCGGTCCGGCGTCTTGACCGTGACCGCGTCAAGGACAGCCCGCCAGTACCGGCCGACTTCGGACAACACGGCATCGAGATCGGCGGCGCGGTAGCGCGCGATCAAATTCCGTGCATCCGCCGTGGTTCCGGCCTGCCCGAGAAAGCAGACAACCTCGACCGTGCCGTGGGGCGCCAGCTCGACTACGGATCGCAGCGCGCCGCACGGATCGAGGCCGGCTCCGACGGTCCCGGAGAGCGGGCCCGATCCAGTGAGCGCAGCCGGGTTCGCCAGCGTACCATTGCGACCGATGAATTCCCGCCGATCGCCGGTCCAGTTCGTCTGGCGTCCACCGAGATCGGCAACGGAGACACGCGATGCAAATGCCGGATTCCACGCATTGCGCGCGAACATTGCGCCCGAATTGGGGTCGATCTCCGTCGTGACGTAGGGAGCCGAACTGCTACGCGAAGCGCCTAAAACCCACTCGACATAAGCGGTAACCGAGAGATGCCTGATACGTCCCGACGTGTTGTGGATCGTCAGCCGCGATATCTTGATCGGATCGTCGATCGGCACGTACTGAAGCAGATTGGTAACGATCCCCTGTGTGGCATGCTCGAACCGGCTGTAGCCTCGGCCGTGGCGGGCGATATAGGTGCCTGCCTCGTCCCGGATCGGCAGAGCCGTCGGACTCCACACCAGCCCCGAATCTTCGTCGCGCAAATAGAACGCCTCGCCCGGCCGGTCGCTGACCGGGTCGTTCGACCACGGGCTGAGCTGGTTCTCGCGGCTGTTGATCGACCACGTGTAGCCGCCGCCTTCGGTCGCCACCTGAAAGCCGAAAGCGGGATTGGCGACGACGTTGATCCAGGGCATCGGTGTCGATTGGCCCGGGCCAAGGATCGTTACATATTCCCGGCCGTCGTCGGCAAACCCACCGAGCCCGTTGAAGAACTCAAGGTCACGGAAAGGCGGCATAACCGGCGGCCCGGTACGGACCGCAACGCGCTTGGCAACGCTACGCACAGCCGCCTTGCGGTCCGCGACGCGCTCGAGTTGATCGACGAGTGAGCCGTGCCGTCCGACCAGGATCACCCGCGCCACGGACGTGAGGAGCGCCCGTGTCTCCGGCGAAATCAGATCGGCCCGCAACAGGAAAATCGAGCCTGGCGACCCCTCCACTCCATCGTGCGGTCGGGATTGACTCTGCCGTATCAGAGTCTCAAGCGCAATTTGCAGGTCCTGAACGTAGGACGATACGCGCACATTCAGGATCACCAGATCGACGGCAAGTTGCTTGATCCGCCAGTACCCGTGCGCCTGAAGCAACTGTCGCGCGATGTCGAGGTCGTCGGCGTCGGCAATACGCAGGAGAATGATCGGCAAGTCGCCGGAAATCCCCAGAGGCCACAGACCCGACTGTCCGCCGGCGCCGCGCCGGATCATGTCGGAGGACGGCCGCAACAACGGCGCGGCATGGAGCAGGTATCCGGCGAGGCGCTGGAACAGGCCGGCGTCGGCAGGATCGATACCAAGGTGGTGCAGCTGTACCTGTGCCTGGGTCCAGGAGAGCGTGGCTGCTCGGTCGAAAGCGGCGGTATCCCGATGTTTGTCAGAAAGGTTGAGCATTGCTTCGCGGGATGACGCCACCACCGTCCAGTAGGCAATGCGTGCTACCGCGCCAGGGGCAATACGCACGCGCTGGCGCAACGCAAAGATCGGGTCGAGCACCGTGCCGACGGTGTTCGAGAGGGGCCGCCCATCAATCATCGCAATAGGATTGCGAACGCCGCGGCCGCGGCCGAGGAAGCGGGCCCGATCGGTTTCTACCGACAACTTGTCGATGGCTTCCCCCTCGAGCACGGCGAGGTGCGCCGCCCAGATTTCCGGTTCGTCAGGCGCGCGCCGCCGGCGTGTCGCCGCAAGGACGCCGATTTCGGCGAGGTACTCCGTTTCGACGAACAGCTTGGAGAAGGCCGGGTGCGCGACGTCGGCGGCATGGGGCGCCAGCACCAGCTCGGCATAGGAGGTAATCTCGATCTCCCGCGCCCCGGTGCCCGAATTCGCAAGCGAGATGCGACGTACTTCGGCATCATCTTCCGCGGAAACCAGGACCTCCAGGGTGGTGGTGAGCGTGCCGTCGCGACGCATGAACTCGGCGCGATCTTCCTTGAAGGTCACCTCGTAGGCGTTCGGTTCGGCGCCGCTCGGCTGAAAGCCCGCGGACCAAACCTGGCCGCTCCCAACATCTCGCAGGAAGACATAGCTGCCCCAGTCGTCGCAGGTGGTGTCTTCGCGCCATCGGGTAACTGCTAAATCCCGCCAGCGGCTATAGCCCGAGCCCGCTGCTGTGAGCATCACGGCGTAGCGGCCGTTCGAGAGAAGGTGGGTCGACGGCGTCGCATCGTGGGGCGTGGCAAATCGCCGGCTGCCGGTCGGTTCAAGCTCGTCCAGCTTGGCGGTTGATGTCGTCTCGGCGGCCCAGGGATGGACAATCGCGACGTCGCGCGGCGTGCGCTCGTGGAGCAGCAACTCCGTCGCCTGCACGATCGGCTCGGCGTGAAACCGCGCCCGCATCAGCCCGCCGTCAAGCGCGTTGGCGATCGCGACGATTGTCATGCCCTGATGATGCGCCATAAAAGCCCGCACGATCGCTACGGTCGTACCTTGAGGCAGGCGGCTCGCGGTGTAGTCCAGCGCCTCGTAAAAGCCGTAGCGGCCGGAGGCGCCGGTGCCGGCGAGGCGCGCGAAGTTCCGTTCCGCCGCATGCGGATCGACCATGGTCGCGAGCGCCGTCGCATATGGCGCAATGACGATGCTCGCCTCCAATCCGCGTTTCAGCCCGAGCCCGGGAATGCCGAAGTTGGAGTATTGGTAGGTCAACTCCCGGTCCCGAATATTGTAGGCAGATTCCGAGACTCCCCAGGGCACGCCAAGCGCGGCGCCGTAGCCGATCTGACGCTGCACGATAAGCCGGCTCGTCCGCTCGATCAGGCTGCCCGCCGGCGCACGCATCACCAGCGCGGGCATCAGGTATTCGAACATCGATCCCGACCAGGACAGCAGCGCGGCGCCGTGCGCGATCGGCGTGACGGCACGGCCCAGACGGAACCAGTGACGCGCCGGGACGTCGCCCTTGGCGATGGCAACAAAGCTCGCAAGGCGTGCTTCGGAGGCCAGAAGATCGTAACAGCTCGCGTCGAGCGCGCCCTCCGAGACCAGATAGCCGATCGACAGCAGCATGCGATCGTGATCGAGCAGAAAGCCGAACTCCATCGCGAGCGCCAGTGCCCGTGCCGTCTCTTCGAGTGCCGAGAGCCGTGCTGCCAGAGCACCGGCCACATCGGGCGCAGGTGCGAAGTCGCGGCGATGGCTCTCGATCGAGCGACCGATCGCCTCCGCCCAGAACAACATATCGTCAGCGCTGTCGGCGCCGCTTTCGACCGCGAGCACGCGAGCGATGTCCGCCATTGTGCTGGCTTCGGACGCGAGCTTGGCAAGTTCTCCATCGATGTCTTCGGCGTCGTCAGTTAGCCGCCCGACGCCTGCCGCAAGGACCACGAGGGCCTCATCGAGCTGGCGCCAGGTCACGGTCTGCGCGCGGCGTCCGTCGCGCAGGCGACCCGCTCCGTCATGGGCGAGAGCCAGGGCGTCTCCGATACCGCTGAAGCGGGAGCCGGCGCCGACGGGAAGACCTTTCCATTCCCGGCACGTGCTGGCGATCGCGATCAGGTGTCCGGCAAGGTTGCCGCTGTCGACCGAGGAGATGTAGTGGGGATCGAGCGGTCGCAGATCACGGGTGTCGTACCAGTTGTAGAAATGGCCGCGAAAGCGCCGCAGACCGCTCATCGTCGCGAGCGTTGCCTCCAACCGCTCGACCGCTTCGGTCGTTCCCAGCCACCCGAAATCGCGGGCGCTGACCACCGACAGCAGATAAAGGCCGATATTGGTGGGCGACGTGCGGTGAGCGATCACCGGCGCCGGGTCTTCCTGAAAATTGTCGGGCGGCAGCATGTGATCCGCCGCTGTCACGAACGTCTCGAAGAACCGCCAGGTTCGTCGGGCCGTTAACCGCAGCAACCCCGCGTCGGCCTGCGAGACCGACAATCGACCCGCAACAAAGGGAGCTCTGCTTGCCCAGCGGGCTATGGCGGGCGAGGCTATCCAGAGAGCACCGAAGGGCATCGCCCAAACCCATGTCCCATGCCCCCCGGACCAGGCAGCTACGCCAGCCAGGATGCCGATGACGATCGCGCCGCCCATCCGGCGATAGATGCCGAAGAGATCGAGCCGGGTTCCGAGCGTCGCCTGCGCCGCCGTGACCCATTCGAGAAGGTGCCGCCGAGTAACGATCAGCCGGATCAGCGTGCGCGCAACCGCATCGCCCATCAGCCACGCCTGGTGGGCGAGAAAGGTGACCCTGAGGGCCGACTCGATGAGAGCCAATTGCAGATCGCCCCGGAGCGCCCGCAAATGGCTGCGCGCGGTGATCCCGGCGCGGTGCGGCACAAGGGCATCGAAAATAGGAAGCAGAGCCGGCAGCACGATCGTTGCGACGAGGAAAACGGTCCAGCCGAGCGCTTCGTGCAGAGGCAATGTCCCCCACCCGATCAGTAAGGCGAGGACCGATGCGGGGGCGGAAAGTGTCCGCCGCAGATTATCGAGCATCTTCCATCGACCGATCGCCGGCATGCCGCGGCCCACACGCGGCGCCGGTCCGCAGCTCAGTATCCACGGCAGCAGCTGCCAATCACCGCGCGCCCAGCGGTGGTGACGCAACGCGGCGACGTCGTAGCGGGCCGGGAATTCCTCGACGACCTCGACATCGGAAGCGAGGCCCGCGCGGGCGAACACGCCCTCGAAGAGATCGTGACTCAGCAGGGTCGAGTCCGGGACACGGTCGGCCAGCGCGGCCTCAAAGCTATCGATCTCGTAGATGCCCTTGCCGGCATAGGATCCTTCACCGAAGAGATCCTGGTAGACGTCGGAAACGGCCGAGGCATACGGGTCGATGCCGCTTATGTTGGAGAAGACACGTTGGAAGAGTGAGCCCTCGCTGCCGACCGGCAGTGAGGGCGTGATCCGCGGTTGCAGCACCGCATAGCCTTCGACTACTCGTCCTGCATCCGCATCGTATCGCGCCCGGTTGAGGGGGTGCGCGAGCTTGCCGATCAGGCGGCGGACCGTGTCGCGCGGGAGGCGTGTATCGGCGTCCAGCGTGACGACATAGCGAACATCCGCGGGCACCGCGGGGGTTTTCCCGCTCGCATCGGAGTAAGTCGTGTCCGTTGCGCCGCGCAGCAGGCGATTGAGCTCATGCAGCTTGCCCCGTTTGCGCTCCCAGCCGAGCCATCGTCCCTCGCTTTCGTTCCAAACCCGCCGGCGATGGAGCAGCAGGAAGCGATCGCCGCCGGATGCGCCGCCGTAGCGTCGATTGAGCCGGTCGACAGCTTCTTTCGCGATTTCGAGAAGAGCCTCGTCGCCTTCGCCGTGCTCGGCGTCGGCATCGGTCCAATCGGAGAGCAGAGCAAAATAAAGCTCACCCTCCGGACTCGCGAGGTGATGGATCTCCAGTCGCTCGACCTGCTCCTCGATCTCCGGGCGGCTGGTCAGCAGTGTCGGCACCGCGACGAGCGTGCGCAGATCGCACGGAATGCCATCGCGCAGTTCCAACGCGGGCAGAAGCGCCGCACCGAAGCAGCGCGTCACGCCGCGATTGACGAGCGCCACCGCTGCATCCGTGGCGGGGATAGCGCCCAGGGCGGCGAGTACGCTCAACCAGCCCGGAGCGATGCCCGCAGCGGCGAGCATGGACAGAGGCAAGGCAAGAAGGAGCACTGTGACGGTGACGACAGCACCGGCGTAGCCGCCGATCCCGAGGTTTCGGATCAGACGCTCGAACCGTGCCGGCAGCGGCGGTCGGAAGCCGATCGCGGCTTCAAACACAGGACGGCCACCGGCAAGGAGGTAATGACCTGGATCGCTCCGGCGGCGCGCTGCAGCATCCCCGGTCGCGGCGGCCACTCCTTGGGCCGCGAGGACGACTTGGCGTGCGACCTCCAACTCCGAGCAGCGCGATCCGCGCGCCAGCTCCTCGATCGCCTTGCGATATAGATTGCGCGTCGGAAAATCCATGATGCAAAAGCCGGGGCAGTCGCCCAGAGCTTCATCGACCAGACTGACGCGCTCAAACAACTCGGTCCAATCCAGATCGGAAATCAGACGCATGCTGGTGATGATGTTGCGTACCGTGATGTTCCCGGAACCCTGCAGCTGGTGCTCGTCGCGCACGACCGCGTCTGCCGTCGTTCCCTGCATCGTCAGGCGCTCGTCGAGCCAGGTCAGCGCTGGCGTGATCGTCGGATCCTGATCGCGCAGCCGATGCACCAGCTGCACCGCCAGGGCGTCCGGTAGCGGCATGCCCTTGTATCTGGTGAATACAACCGAGACCGGTTCGGCAGCCTGCCCGCCGATGCCCAGCAGGCGATCGGCCATACCGTCCGCCTCCTGCCGCCGGCTGCTGCTGTTGACGATCCGCTCCGCCAGCCGCCTCAGGTTCTCCACCAGGACAACCCTGAGCGTGATTGCAACCGCCCAGAGTTCGCCGATCGTCAGCGACTGAACCTCCTGGTAGGCCCGCAGGTAACGGCACAGGATCTCGGGGTCGAAGCGGCTGTCGGTATGGGCAATGAACGCCCACGCGACACCGAACACCCGAGGATAGCCTTGGAGCGGCCCATCGGCGAGTTTGGGCAGTTGCCGGTAGTAACCGGGCGGCAGATCGGAGCGGACCTCACGGATCTGTCTCTCGACAAGATGATAATTGTCGATCAGCCACACCGCGGCCGGGGTGATCGCCCGGCCCTCCGCAATCGCCTTGACAATGCGGCGATAGCTATCGAGCAGCACCGCCGCATTGTCGGCGAGACGTCCTGCCAGGAGATGCCCCTTTATCAGCTTCGGCATGACGGTTTGCGCGGCTGCGAGGCTTCGCGCGTGTTCTTCAAGGCGCTCGACGCTGAAGAGTTCGTTGCGGACGGGTTCCCGGCTGTCCCAGGGCGACAGCAACCGTCCGCGCTCGAAGGCGCGCCGAATAAACGTTGTCAAACGGACCTTTCTACGGGGCGCCTAATACACGCCGAGCCGATAGGCTCGACTGCGATCGGCGAGATCGACCGCCCACGGCATTCGCCGGAAATTCCATCCTAACACTTAACCGTGCCGTCGCCCAAAGGACACCGGGGACTTGCCGATACGCCGTCAGCGCGGCTGGGCAGCGAGCCGCTGCGGCACGGCGATTTGCCGGTAGACACCACGGGACGGCTCGTGCCCCGTTCTTGCGGACGGAAGTTGCGCCCTGTCGCCGCGGATGGGGGCGATCTGGGTGATCGCGCACTTGGCGGGCCGATCGCGATCCACCCCCATCAGGCGGCGCAACGCGTTGCGCCCGCGCGAGAGGCGTGAGCGCACGGTCCCAGCCGGGATCCCGAGCGTTTTGGCCGCGTCGTCGTAGCCCATTCCCTCCAACCCGACGAGGAGGATCACCGCGCGCTGTTCTTCCGGCAGCTGACCGAGCGCCCGGTCGAGATCCCGCAATTCGAGGCGCTTGTCCTGGTCGGGCGGCTGGCTCAGCCGCGGCTCGGTTTCGCACAGTTCGACCGGCATGCCGGCGCGGATGGCGCGGCGAACCTGATTGACATGCTGATGGTGCAGAATCGTAAACAACCACGCCCGCAGGTTGGTCCCCTCCCGCCAGAGATGCATCTTGGTAAGGGCTCGGGCGAGACATTCCTGCACGAGGTCGTCGGCGCTGGTACGATCGCGGGCCAGCACTTGCGCATAACGCCTCAGGCGCGGGATCTCGGCGCTGATATCCTGGTAGATGTCTGCCATGGGCGGCGCACTTTCGGTTGGCTCGGCTGGTCCCCCAATTGCGGGGCCGATCAGCCTGATGTAGCCAGCCGCGGCGCGGCCCCGGCAGCCCCGGAAACTACCTAACCCTTCGCCCGGCATACGTCGGGATCGGCAGCACAGTAAACGAGCGCGGCAGCCGCCGCGGTAGACCAACGACGCCGATCGATGCCGGTCAGATCACACAGGCTGGAGGCAGCCGCTCCGGCTTTCCGGCGCACGCGACATCAGTCATTGCCGCCGATCCGGTGGACTGGGGAAATGCGGTTCGGGGGTAAACCCCTCGGAGCACGCGATTTCGTAAGGCGCGATCTCTCCCTGAGTAGTTTCCGGCGCTAACCGAGCTCGTCCTTCCGCTCCATGTTGGCGGCCTGAGGTAGTCGTGTGGAAACGTTCGCCGGCACCTGGATTTGAAAGGCGCTCGAATGAAACCGAATTGCGGAATTCTCGCGAGCCTGGCCGTAGCGACCGTTTGCCTGACGACGGTTGCGACCACGCCGGCTGCTCGTGCGCAGCTGAACGCGAACGGCGCCGAGCTAATAACCAACGGTCCGCAGACCGGCCCCGGCGATCGGTCGGGCGCGCAATCCGCAGCGCAGAACGTACGGGACAGCGACCGTTATGAGTCGGTGCTCCGCTCAAACCCAAACTATCGCGCTGCTCGCGAGAGCAAGGAATGCGGTCCGATCGAAGATCCGGCGATGCGCGCGAATTGCCTCGCGACGTTTGACCGATAGCGGATCGGACCCCTGCCCTTGACGGAGCGATCGAGCGAAGCCCGTCGCCTCGATCGTCGGCGTCTGGGTGTTTTGGATTCAGCACCGGTTCGAGCATGACGATCTGGGACAGCTTGGTGCCGCTTGCTCGACGGCCCGCGAGCCGCGCTGGTTGAACATGATCCGACTGCCCATATTGGTTGTGATCGTGCTGCGCGAGGGGTGTTGCGCGCGCAAGGGAACCTCAGACTCATGAGAGTACATTTTTGGGGAACGAGGGGGTCGATCGCCACGCCGGGGCCAGGCACCAACTATTTCGGCGGCAATACCTCCTGCGTCGAGCTGACCACCAACAGCGGCGATTTGTTCATTTTCGACTGCGGCACCGGCGTACACCGGCTGGCCGCCGAGTTGATGGCGCAGGGTAAGCAGGCCATCAACGCCAACATTCTGCTCGGACATACGCACTGGGACCACATTCAGGGATTCCCGTTCTTCAGCCCCGCCTTTGTCGAAGGGAACGCCGTCGCGATCTATGGCCCCGAAGGCAGCCGCCTCTCGCTGCGCGACGTGCTGGCCGGGCAGATGGAGTTTACCTACTTCCCGATCGAGTTGAACCAGCTGCCCGCTGCGATCACCTACCACGAGCTGACCGAGGGCATCCACGCCATCGTCGGCACGCGGGTCGCGACGCAATTTCTCCATCACCCGGCCATGACGTTGGGCTACCGCGTCGAAGCGGACGGCGTGGCGGTGGTGTATCTGGTGGACCACGAGCCGTTCGCCGACGGGCTGTGGCGCGCCGGTGCCGAGCCGGGCCGCATCGAGTCGATCCTGCACGACGGCGACCGCCGGCACGCCGAATTCATGGCCGACGCCGATCTCGTGATCCACGACGCCCAGTACACGCCCGAGGAATACGGCCCCAAGAAAACCTGGGGGCACAGCACCTACGAATACGTGGTGCAGATTGCCGCCGCGGCTGGCGTGCGACGGGTCGCGCTGACCCACCACGACCCGACCCACAACGATCACTTCGTCGCCGACATCGAGCGCAGGGCGCGCGCCCTGGCCTTGCAACGCGGCACGGGACTCGATGTCTTCTGCGCATATGAAGGCTGCGAACTGGTCCTGGAACCGCGCGCCGCCGCGAAACCGTTTGTCGCGGCGAACCCCGTCCAGGCGTCGGTCGCGCAGCGCCGCTTTCACATCCTGGTGGTCGACGACCAGCCGGACATCCGCGCGTTGGTCGTTCGCGCACTGACCGAGGACCAGCACATGGTCAGCACGGCGACCAGCGGCCCGGAAGCGCTCCGGATGATCGACGCGAACATGCCGGACCTGGTGGTGCTGGATTACGTGATGAGCGGCATGGACGGCCTGGCGGTCATGAAAGCGCTCCGCGCCAGGCCCGAGACCCGTTCCCTGCCCGTGCTGATGCTCACCGCCATGACCGATGAGCCCAGCACCCGTGCCGGTTTTGAAGCGGGCGTGATGGACTATGTGACCAAGCCGTTTTCGATCCCGCAGCTCACGGCACGCGTCCGCGCCTGCCTCGCCAGAACCCAGCTTCTGTAGCTGTGCAGCAGGCTCATCAGTCGCAAACGATCTCGACACTATCCAGGTAACCGGACAATTCGCCCACCCACTTGCGCGACGCGTCGCTGTCGGCGCTGTCGGCCGCCTCTTCCAGTGCGGCGCCGATATCCGTGATGGCCTGAAACCCATAGCTGCCGCCGGCGCCTCGCGTACCGTGCCCCAGACGCTTCACGGTCGCAAAATCGCCCCGCTCCACGGCGTCGAGCATCGCGACGGCATTCCGCCGGCAGTTCTGCAGAAATATCGGAATCAGGTCGGCGAATTTCGGGTCCGCGTGCACCAGGATCGCGTCCTGTCGATTGCCTTCCTCGTCTGCGGACAGAGGTGCGACGACACAACGATCCTTGATCGCTTGCAGCAGCACGGCCTGCTTGATCGGCTTCGACAAGTACGCGGTACACCCTGCCGCCATGCACTTCTCCTGGTCGCCCTTCAGGGCGGCGGCAGTCAATGCAATGATCGGCGTGGGTGGCCGGTGGTTCGCCTGCTCCCACGCTCTGATCGCCCGCGTCGCGGTCAAGCCGTCCATCACCGGCATCTGCCGATCCATCAGGACCAGGTCATAATTGCCGGCGGCAAACTTTTCACAGGCGATCGCGCCGTTTTCGGCAATGTCGACCCGGTAGGGCGTGTCCTGCAGGTAGGCCATCGCGATCGTGCGATTGTCCGGGGAATCCTCCACCAGCAGAATATGCAGCGCCGGCAACGCCGGTTCGGGGCCCCCGCCGACCGGCACGGCTGCCAGCCGCCTGGCCCCGGTCCACATCTCGAACGGTACGGTGAAGGAAAATACGCTGCCCCTGCCGACACCGCTTTCGACCCAGATGCGGCCGCCCATCAATTCCACCAGGCTTTTCGAAATCGTCAGTCCGAGTCCCGACCCGCCATAGCCGCGCGTGGTCGACGAGTCCGCTTGCGTGAAGCGCTCGAACACCGCGCCCAGTTTTTCGCCCGGAATGCCGATGCCGCTGTCGGCAATCGTGAACCGCAACGCGGCAGGGACGGAGGAGGCCACATCCGGTATGACGCGCAGGGCCACTTCGCCGGCTTCGGTGAACTTGATCGCGTTGCCGAGCAGGTTGAGCAGCACCTGCCGCAGCCGTGTCGGATCACCGACCAGATCGGTGGGCACTTGCGGCGCGATTTCACACACCAGGGCCAGACCTTTTTCCGCCGCGCGGACCGCGACCATCTCGGTCACCTTTTCCAGCAGATCGCTCAGCGAGAATCCGGTCCGTTCCAATTCGAGCTGTGAGGCTTCGACTTTCGACAGATCGAGGATGTCGTCGATCAGGTGCAGCAGGTTGTCGCCGGCGCGGCGAAAGATCTGTACGTACTTGTCTTGCTCCGAAGAAAGAGGAGTCTTCGCGAGCAGGTCGGCGATGCCGATGATCGCATTCATCGGCGTGCGGATTTCATGGCTCATGCTGGCCAGAAAATCCGATTTGGTCTGGCTGGCACTCTCGGCCGCGGCCTTGGCCTGCTGCAGTTCTGCCTCCACCCGCTTGCGCTCGGTGACGTCGCGCGCCGCAGCGAAGACGCCCTGTAATACGCGGCCCCGGTCGTAAAAGGTGGTCGCGTTGTAGGACACCACGGTTTGCTTGCCGTCGCGGGCGCACGCGGTAAGTTCGTAGTCGGTAACCTTTTTTTCGCTCAGTACGAGCTTGATCCCCGCTTCGGCGCGCTCCGGGTCGGTGAAGTAGCTCTTGAACGGCGCGCCGATCAGTTCGTCGCGCGTGCAACCGGTCAGCGCCTCCATCTGCTTGTTGACGTCGGTAATGATGCCGCGGGGGTCGGTTGTCATCAGCGCGTCGATGTTCGATTCGATCAGCGAGCGAGTGTAGAATTGCTGGTCGCGCAGACGTTGATCGAGCTTTTGCTGCTCCGCCTCGACCAGCTTTCGCGCGGTGTTGTCGGTGCCGATCAACAGATAACCGATGATAGCATCCTGCGCGTCGCGCAATGCGGTAACCGACACCACCGCCGGAAACCGGCTGCCGTCCTTACGGAAATACGTCAGTTCGTAGATGTCCTCGATGCCGCGCGACGCCTTGAAGACCAGGGCCTCGAAGCCCGGCGAGATCGGGGTTCCGAGTTCGGCGCTCAGCGCTTCGGCACGTGCGACCACTTCCCGCGGGTCCGAGATGTCGGCCGGCGTGATCTTGTTCATCACCTCGGATGCCGTGTAGCCGAGCATACGCTCGGCGCCGACATTGAAGATCTGAATGACACCCTTCGCATCGGTGGCGATGCTCGAGAAATTGGCACTGTTGAAGATCGCGCGCTGCAGGGCTCCTGCCTTGAGCAGCGCCTCTTCCGCCTGCTTTCGCGCGGTATTGTCGGTGCCGATCAACAGATAGCCGATGATGGCGTCCTGGGCGTCGCGCAATGCCGTGACCGACACCATCGCGGGGAAGCGGCTGCGATCCTTGCGGAAGTACGTCAGTTCGTAGATGTCCTCGATGCCGCGTGACGCCTTGAAGACCAGGGCCTCAAAGCCCGGGGTGATCGGCGTTCCGAGTTCGACGCTGAGCGCCTGGGCACGCGCAATCACCTCCTGCGGGTCGGAGATGTCGGCCGGCGTGATCTTGTTCATCACCTCGGCCGCCATATAACCGAGCATATGCTCCGCGCCGACATTGAAGATCTGAATGACGCCTTTGGCGTCCGTCGCGATGATCGAGAAATTGGCGCTGTTGAAGATCGCCTTTTGGAGGGCGCCGGCCTGCAGAAGCACCTCTTCCGCCTGACGACGCGAGGTCAGTTCGCCGGCGGACCTGGAGACGCTGGGCCGCGTCCTCGTCATGCCCTTTGCGTTAGCGATGGTATTGCCTCCGATAATTTGGACGGCGCCATTCGGATGCGGCGGTTTGAGGGCAGCGAACCCCGTCGCAAGCGCTGTCACGTGCGCCTCGCGAACATACCGGCGAGTCTGCCAACGGGTAGCGTCGGAAACTACTCAATCACGGTCGTAAATAGATTTTTCCCAGGACTAATTTCCCAATATATTGGAGTTATCATTCGAAGCTCATGCGGATAAATTTTTGGTCCCAAAATTTTTTTATCTCTAATATCAGCGCTGAGTATTTTCCGAAGGCTGACATTTATGGCTTCGATCGCCAAATTCCTACGTGTTCGATTAATCCTTCACAAGCAGCCGAGCCGCGCATCTCTACGCGCTGCCACCTTCACAGGAAAAGGATAACGCCATGTCGTCGTTCCCATACTTGACTGCCAAGCCCGCACCGATCGCGCGCTCCGTTGCGATTGCGGCGCTGCTGGGCGCCACGATCCTCGCCACCCCGCTGACCGCGGCGCGTGCCGATACCGGCATTCATCTCGCGCAGGTCGCCGCCAAGCAGCAGCAGGCCGCCGCAAACCCGGCAAGCCCGGCCGAGATGAAGGGACAGACCGTCGAACAGCGCATCACGGACCTCCACGGCGCGCTGAAGATCACGCCCGACCAGGAACCGAAATGGAAAGCCGTCGCCCAGTCGATGCGCGAAAACGCCACCAATATGGACGCCTTGGTCGCGACAACCCGGTCGACGCCGCCGCAAAACATGACCGCAGTCCAGGATCTGAAAACGTATCAGAAATTTGCCCAGGCACATGTCGACGGTCTGAAGAACCTGATCGGGTCATTCGAGACACTGTACTCGGCGATGCCCGATCCCCAGAAAAAGATCGCCGATACGGTGTTTGACGCTTCCGAGACCAAGGCTGATGCGGCACCTGCCAAGTAGAGCCGACGGTCGCGTTCCGCGACCGTGACAACACGCTGATCAGAGGAGGTCGCTATGACCTGCATTACCGACACCACACCGAAACGCCGCCTGTCGGTGAAGTTCGCCGCCGGCATTACCGTCGCCGCGGTGCTTGCCTTCGGCACGTTCGCCGTGCCCGTGCCCGCCAATGCGGAATGGTACGGCTACCATCGGGAACATCGTCACAACTGGAATGGCGGGTATTACCGCGCCCCGCCGGTGGTGTACGGCTCGCCCTACGGCAATTCGTACTACGGCTCGCCGTATTATTACCCACCGCCGGTGGTTTACGGCCCCAGCATCGGCATCGGCTTGCCGGGACTTAGCATCGGCATCCGATAGTTTCATCGCGATCCGAAATGGGCGACGGTCGGCGTCACTGCCGGCCGTTGCGCAGCACGATTTCGCAATCTCTGCACTGAAAGCGGCTCAAATGGAAACAACGAATATTCGTCGCACTGCCACAATGGTGCTGCTCAGCCTGACGCTCCTGTCAGGTACGGCCGTCCTGTTGGGTGCCTGCAACACCGCAGCGGGTGTTGGCGAAGATATTTCCGCCACCGGGTACGTCCTGACCAGAGGGGCGGAGCAGAGCCGCCCGCATTATTATTAAGGGAGAGACGCTGTGAACCGGGACCGTATCGTCGGCGCCGTCAAGACGGTGACCGGCAATCTCAAACAAGCCGTGGGCAAGGCAGTCGGCGACCAGAAGACGGTCGCCGACGGCCAGACCGAGGTCGCCGAAGGCAAGCTTCAGAACGCCATCGGCGGTATCAAGGATACGCTCGCTAACGTCACTCGGAAGTAACCGGTCGGCGCCGCCTGCGAAGGCTCGGCCGGCCGCACTCCCATATTTCAACTCGATCGAAATCCGACACAGCGGGTGGCACGCAATCCCACTTTTCGCCAGGCGAACCGGATTGGCGGCACGTCTGCCGCTATCAGCCTGACAACGCAGAGGGCATTGGATCATGTTACACACTTTGCTCGTCGTCGTCGTCGTCCTTGTCCTGCTGTCCGTGCTTGGTGGCTATTCGGGGTATATGCCGACGCATTTCGGCTACGGCGGTGGCGGTATCGGTTTGGTCATTCTAGTCGTTTTGCTGGTGCTGTTGTTTCGCTGAGGCACTCACTGTATTACGCTGCGCGCCAAGGCAGCGAACGGCACTCCGGCGCCGCTGTCGTGCGCGCCGCTGATACGACGGCCACACCGACGGCCAGCCTGCCGAACCGTTCCGTCGGCAGGGCGGGATGACAAAGCTGAGGCAGCTCGCCCGCGACGTCTGGCTTCTGACGAAGGGCTATTGGGCGAGCGAGGAACGGTGGTCGGCGCGCGTGCTGTTGACCGCGATCATCGGCCTCAACCTCGGCTTGGTCGGCGTCAACGTCCTCCAGAACGAAGCGACTGGCTCCCTCTTCACCGCCCTGCAGCAGCAGAACGCGCTCGGCTTCTATCGCGCCGTCGTCGTCGTTCTTTGTCTGATCCTGCTCTATCTCGCGGTCGCGGTATTGCGCGTCTATCTGGATCAGACGCTCCAGCTGCGCTGGCGGCGCTGGCTGACCGATCAATTTGTCACGCGCTGGCTGGCCGACCGCGCTTTCTATCGCATGCGGTTTTCCGGGCGCGTCGACAATCCGGATCAGCGGATTTCCGAGGATGTCCGCCTCTTTGTCGAACGATCGATGGCCTTGGGCCTCGGTCTTCTCAGCTCGCTGGCGACGCTGATCTCCTTTGCGGCGCTCCTTTGGTATCTCTCCGGCAGCATCACGCTGCCGATCGGCAGTTTGTCGATCACCATCCCCGGCTATATGTTCTGGGTGGCCGTGCTCTATTCAGGGCTCGGATCGGTGATTGCACATCTGATCGGCCGGCCGCTGATCCGCCTCAACAACCGCCAACAGGCCGCCGAGGCGGATTTCCGTTTCAGTCTCGTGCGACTGCGCGAGGAGGCCGAGGGCGTGGCGCTCTACGGCGGCGAAGCGCAGGAGCGCAATATCGCGCTCGGCAGGTTCCGCACCCTCTACGACAATTTCAAACGCATCATCCTGCGCAGCAACCAATACCTGATGTTCCAGCTGCTGTTCAGCCAGGGCACGTCGTCCTTTGCCCTGCTGATCGCCGCACCGCGATATTTCTCCGGCGCGATCCAGCTCGGCGTGCTGACCCAAACTGCCAATGCCTTTGAGCGCGTCAACGAGGCGCTGTCGTGGTTCATCGCCAGTTACACCGCGTTCGCCGAATGGCGCGCGACCGTGGATCGCTTGACCGAGTTCGGTGCCGAGATCGATCGCGAGATTGCCGTGGCGATCGGTGGTACGCGCACGGAACTGGTCGCGCAGAACACTGTCGACTTGCAGGATGTCGGTGTGTCGCTGCCCGGTGGAGCGCCACTGCTTGCCCCAGTGACGCTCAGCTTCAAGCCGCACGAATCGGTGCTGTTGCAGGGACCCTCGGGCAGCGGGAAGAGCACACTGTTCCGTGTTCTGGCGGGATTGTGGCCGTTTGCGACCGGGCACATCCGCTTGCCAGAGACTGCCAGGACGCTGTTCCTGCCGCAGCGGCCCTACATCCCAATCGGAACCCTGTGCGAGGCTCTCTGGTTTCCTGCCCCGCCGGCTGCGGGTCGCGCGGCCGAAGCGCAGGCGGCGTTGGTTTCCGTCGGATTGTCCGATCTAACCGAGCGCCTGGCTCAGGAGGCGCATTGGGCGCAGGCGCTGTCGCTGGGCGAGCAGCAGCGCCTGGCGCTCGCCCGCGCCCTGCTGATCAGGCCCGACTGGCTGTTTCTCGATGAGGCGACCTCGGCAACCGACGAGGCGGAAGAGGCGGCTCTCTATCGCATGATCGCCGAGGCATTGCCGGCAACGACCGTGATCAGCATCGGGCATCGCGGGTCGCTCGCCGCCTTCCATCGCCGGGTGATCTCGGTCGACCGGGCCGGGCGTCCGGGACGGCTGATCGATCGGGCTGGCGATCTTCTCGCCGCATGCGGCCCGGTACGGCGGGCGGCGTCGCAATGAAGACGAGCTATGGCTGGAAGTTTCTCCCCTATCTCTGGCCCTATCGGCTGCGCTTTCTGTGGGCGCTGGCCCAGGTCTTCCTGGTCGCCGGCTTCGAATTGCTCAAGCCGTGGCCCTTGCAGGTGGTGATCGACGGCGTGCTTGGCGGCAAGGAAGTGGGGTTCGCGCCGCTCGAAGGCTGGTCGCCGCTCGGGTTGCTGGGCCTGGCGTGCATCGCGATGGTCGTCGTCCAGTTCGTCGCCGGGGCGCTGACATTGCTGCACAATTACACGGCGATCGGCGTCGGCCAGCGCATGGTCAACGATTTGCGCGGCACCCTCTACAGCCACCTTCAGCGCTTGTCGCTCGCCTTTCACAGCCGGCAGAAGGTCGGCGACATCATGTTCCGCATCACCGCCGACAGCTTCGCCGTGCAGACGATGCTGATGAATGGGTTATTGCCGATCATCTCGGCGATCGTCCTGCTCGCCGGGATGCTGCTGATCCTCTTTCCGCTCGACCCGGTGCTGACATTGCTGTCGATGAGCATCGTGCCGGTGCTGTTCGTGCTGATCGCCCTGTTCAACCGCCGGATCGCCGACGTCGCGACCGAGGTGCGCGACGCCGACAGCCGGGTCTATTCGATCGTCCAGTGGGCGATATCGTCGATCAAGGTGGTCCAGGCCTTCACCAAGGAAGAGGAGGAATACCGCCGCTTCATGGGTGCCAGCCGGACCAGTCTTGGCTTCACCCTCAAGCTCTACAACTGGCAGACATTTTATTCGGGCGTCGTCAACACGCTGATCGCGCTGGGAACTGCGCTCGTCATCTATGTCGGGGCGCGCTCTGTCCTGTCGGGTACCCTGTCGGTCGGACAGCTGATCGTCTTCATCTCGTACCTGGCGCAGCTTTATGTGCCGGTCAACCAGTTGACGCAAAGCTGGGGCCTGATTGCCAGCGCCCGCATCAGCGCCCGCCGGGTCTTCGAGATCCTCGAGACCGAGGCCGATCTCGCGGACGGCCCGCTGACGCTGTCGGCGGCGGGTGCGCGCGGCGCCATCGAATGGCGCGGCGTCGGCTTCCGCTATCGTGCGGAGATGCCGGTGCTGCGATCGATCGATCTCAAGGTCCAGCCGGGCATGAAGGTCGCTGTGGTCGGTCCGACCGGCGCCGGGAAATCCACCATGCTCGGGCTGCTGCCGCGCTTTTTCGACCCGTCGAGCGGCATCCTCACGATCGGCGGCGTCGATGTCCGCGAGTTCGACCTCAAATCGCTGCGCCGCCAGATCGCAATGGTGCTGCAGCCGCCGCTGATCTTTCCGATCTCGATGCGCGACAACCTCGCCTACGGGCGGCCGGATGCGACGCAGCAGGAGATCGAGGAGGCGGCGGCTCTCGCCAGCATCCATCGGATGATCGCATCGCTCCCCGAGGGGTACGAGACGATCATCGGTGAGGGCGGCACCACCCTTTCGGAGGGCGAGAAACAGCGAATGACGATCGCGCGCGCCCTGCTGCGCGATGCCGCGATCCTGATCCTGGACGAGCCAACTTCGGCTCTCGACGTCGCGACCGAGGCGCAGGTGATGGAGGGGATCAGGCATCTGACGAGCGGTCGCACCACCTTCATCATCGCGCATCGCTTATCGACGATACGCAACTGCGACCTGATTCTCCTGCTGCGCGATGGCGTCATCGCCGAGCAGGGCAATTTTACCGATCTGATGCGCCGCAACGGCCCCTTCGCCGAACTCTACAACACGCAATTCCGCGATGCCGGTGATCGTCGGCCAGATGCTGCATAAAGCCAGCCGCCCTCTTGTTGGCCACATATGTTGTGCGCTGGCGAGGTGTTCGGCGGGTTTCGTTATTTCGATAAAACAATTCAAGTGAGTATAAATACACTTATTGTACGATCAGTAGCAATACCAACCTATATAAGCGTAATTCAGCAGGAGAACTTAAGATGAATAAAATCATGGTCGGTGCCGCTGTCATTGCCATCGCGACGGTGACATTTGCTGGCGCGGCGCGAGCAGCTTGCTATTGGAACGGGTATAACTGGCATTGCGCGGCACCGCAAGTCTATGTGCAACCGTACGCCTACCAGCTGTACGGCTATCAGCGCGACTACCAGCCGTATTACGGGTATTCACAGCCCAACTACTACGGATACCAGTCGAACCAGCGATATCCGGGGCCACGGCCGAGCGGCGGCGGCGGCGATTATTAGCCAACCAACGCTTGTAAAGGACACAGAGATGCTTCAGTCCAATCCACGGTATCCGGGATGGCTGCAAGGATGGGGGGTTGTCGAAGGCGATCCGCCAGCCTGGAAGCTGGCAGGCGTTTTCGAAACCCGGCACGAAGCCCAGACCGCCGCAATCACCGCCGGACCGGCCTATCAGGTGCGCTGGGGCAGCTACGACGAACGCAGCAAGGCGTTCGTCAGCGGCCAGGCCCATTGACGCCGCTCTCGCCGCAAAAGGACCAGTTCACTCAAACACCCAACCGAAGGCCATGTCATGGCTAAGCAAATGGATACCGATATTGCCGCGTTGCAGAGCGATATCACGCAGCTGCGGGCCGATCTGGCCAAAATTTCCAGCACGATGCGTGACATCGCCGGCAACGGCGTCGCCGGCGCAGAGGAAACGCTGCAGGCCTCTACCGAACGGGTCTGGGGCGAAGCAAAGCGCCATGCCCAGAACGTCGGCCGTGAAATCGAGGAGAGGCCGTTCGCCGCGGCATTGGCCGCGTTTGGCACCGGCATTCTCCTGGGTCTGCTGCTGAACGCCCGCCGCGGTTAGCTCCGCCTTCGGTCGCACGATCAGACCGCCGGCATGGAACGTTTCCTATCGCGAGTAGCGTTTTCGGTGGCGGCGGCCGTGGCCACTATCATGCTCGTGGTGATCGCGACCATTTTCCTGTGCGGGGCGCTATATCTCTTCCTTGTCTCGGTGTCCGTCGCGCCTCCGGCGGCCGCGCTTCTCGTCGGTCTGGCCGGGCTTATCGTGGCGGCGCTGATCATCTTCTTAGCCCGTAGCACACCGCAGTGGCGCCAGGCGGCACGAACGAATGGCGGCGCGGGTTCCGCCGATCTCCGCCCGGCCGGCAATATCGACGATCTGGCGGCAGAACTCGGCGCCCTGGCGGCGCGGCGGTTAGGCTCGCGGGTCCAGGCCCATCCCTATCGCGCATTTGTCGTGGCGTTGCTAACCGGACTGGCGGTCGGCGGCAGTTCGGAGTTACGCGATGTGCTGAAGAAGACGCTGGACACCTGACCGGCCAATATGACCGCTGCGGCAGGATCAGGCTTCCGCCGGCACCCCGTCGGCCGCCGCCATGACCAGGCGGATCAGGTCGGGAACCGACGCCGCGGCGGTCCGCCGCATGACGGCAGCGCGATGGTTTTCAACCGTGCGTTGGCTGATGCCGAGGTGGTGGGCAATGATCTTGTTCGGACGTCCTTGAACGACCAGATCCATGACGTTGCGTTCGCGCGGCGTCAGACGGGCCACACGCTCGGCTGCCGTCTTGCGCCAGGCGGCGAGCTTTGCCGAATCCTGGGCGCGCTCCGACGCACGCTCAATGCTCGCCAAAAGCTCGTCGGGGCGGACCGGTTTCTCCAGGAAGTCGGCAGCGCCGACTTTCATCGCCCGGACCGCCATCGCGATGTCGCCGTGACCGGTGATCATGATTGCGGGCAAGCTGCGGTTGTCGGCCTTGAGCCGCTCCAGCAGGGCGACGCCACCCATGCCCGGCATCAGGGCATCGGTCAGAAGGCCCCCCTCCCGGTCGGGCCGGTCCGCCGCAAGGAACGCCTCGCCGCTGTCGTAAACCTCGGCTGGGTACCCGTGCTCCCGAAGTAACTTCTGCAAGGTGTCGCGCATGCCGCGGTCGTCGTCGACCACGAAGACGGTGAGCTGCGAGCCGGGAACCGCCACAACCGCCGGCCGCGCCTTCGCCTCTCGCGACGGCGGCTTTGCGGCGAGGAAAGCGAGGATACGCTCGGTCAGCGTTTCCGGCTCCGCCGGTTTGCTCAGATGCACGCAGCCGGCGTCGGCAATCTTGCGCAGGGTGTCGCTGGAGATGTCGCCGGTCAGAATGATGGCGGGGATGTCGCGGCGCAGCCTCTCGCGCAGCCGCATGACGGTCTCGGCGCCGGTCAGATCGCCCGGCAGGTTGTAGTCGGCGATGATGACATCCGGCAGCAATGTCCCCCGCACCGCCAGCCTCAGGGCCTCGTTCGCGCCGGCAACGGCCGTCGTACGATGTCCCTCTCCCTCGAACAGCATCTCGAGCATCTCGCGCACCGCGGGATCGTCCTCGACGATCAGGATCGCACCGGTCGGACCTGCGATGGCCGCGGTCTTGTCCGCTTCGCTGGGCGGCAGCGGACGGTCCTCCCCGAGCGGTACCTCTATCGCGAAGACCGACCCGCGGCCTAACCAGGAGCGGACATCGATGCCGTGGCCCAGGAGATCGCCGATCCGTTGCACGATGGAAAGCCCTAGGCCGATTCCGCGGCTGCGCTCACGGGCGGCATTGTCGAGCTGATGGAACTCCTCGAAGATCGCCTTGAGTTGGCTTCCCGGAATGCCGATCCCGGTGTCCCACACCTCGATGCGCAGCTTGTCGCCGCGTCGGCGGCAGCCGAGCAGGACCTTGCCCTGCTCGGCATATTTCACCGCGTTTGCCAGCAGGTTGCGCAACATTTGTTCGAGCAGACGCGGATCGCTGCGTACATTGAGCCTGCTCGCGACCACGCGCCAATCGAGCTGCTTTGTCGTCACGTGATAGGCAAACTCGGTCTTGAGGCGATCGAGCAACGTGCCGATCGGAAACTCGGCGATCTCCGGCTGGACAATCCCCGCTTCAAGCTGGTTGATGTCGAGCAGCGTATTCAGCATGCCCGACATCGCGCTGAGCGTTTCTTCGAGCTTGGCGACCAGCCGCAACCCGGTCTGTTCCTTGATCCGCTTGGCCAGTATCCCGCGCAGCAGGCTGAGCGTCTGCAGCGGCTGACGCAAATCGTGGCTGGCCGCGGCGAGGAAGCGCGACTTTCCCAGATTGGCCTGCTCTGCCACGCGCTTGGCCGCTTCCAGCGCCTCGCTGGCGCGCTTCCTTTCGGTGATGTCGTCGATTGTCACCAGGACCTTGCGCGTGGCCAGCGGTTCCTCGCGAATCTCCCGCGCGTTCATCAGCAGCGATCGCACGCCGCGCCGCGGCAGATCGATGTCGACTTGATGATCCTCGACGACCCGCGCGCCATGGCGGAGGCGGTCGAGGAAATCGCGCAATGCCGGGTTGTCGAGGCAGCCGTCGTCCACCGCGTCGAGTTGGCGGCCCACGGCCTCGTCCGGCTCGATCAGAAAGGTGCCATAAAACGAGGGGCTTGCGGAAATAACGCGGAGTTCCTCGTCGAGCACGATCAGCGGCTGGCTAATCGTGTTGATGATGCGATCAGAATACGACCGCGCCGCCTCGCTTGCCCGTTCGGCCGTCTTCCTCTCGGAGATGTCGGCGAAGGTGATGACCACCCCCTCGACCCGATCGTCCTGGGTGCGGTAGGGAACGATGCGGCGGGTGTACCAGGCACCGCTGTCGGTCTCGACCTCGCGGCTCGGCGGCACATCGCCGCCAAGCACCGCGTCGGCGTCGCCGAGCAGGCGGGGGTCGTTGATGCGGCGGGCCAGATCGGCGAGCGGCCGCCCGATATCCGAAGCGATGACCCTGAACATCGTCCTCGCCGCCGGCGTAAAAAGTCGGATTGCGAGATTGCCATCCAGGAACAGCATCCCGATTTCGGAGCTGTTCATGGTGTTGCGCAGGTCGTTGGCGGTGGCGCGCTGATGCTCGATGGTTTCATTAAGCTGGCTGTTGAGGGCAGTGAGCTCCTCGTTGAGCGATTGCAGCTCCTCCTTGGATGTTTCCAACTCTTCGTTGGTCGATTGCAATTCCTCGTTGACCGACATGGCCTCTTCGTTGGTGGCAGTCAGCTCGTCGTTGGTCGTCTCGAGGTCGTGGATCGCGCTTTCCAGTTCCTTGCGGGTGGCGTCGAGCTCCTGCTCAAGCTGGATGAGATGCGGCGGGTCGACGGCCGCGGCCCCTTCCCTGTCGCTGCGGCTGCGCTCGGGCTCGTCGGAGAAGCTGACCAGAAGAAACTCCGCGCTCTCGGTCTGAACCGGCTGGACCGAGATGTTCACCGCAGCGGTCTTGCCGTTACGGTCCACCGGCACACCCCCGAGCGCGACGCGATCGTGCTGCCGTTCGGCCTGCCGGATCGCCGCCCGCAACCTTGTGCGCAGCCCGTCGCGCGCCATCGCGAAGATATCCCGGCTGGCCTCGCCCGCGGCGATCTTCAGATAGCGGTCGACCGGCCCGAAATAGTAGAGGCCCTCGTGCCGGGCGTTGATCAGCACCGAGGCGGGCGCATAGGCCTCGAGCAGCGCCTGCCGCGCCAGATCGCCAGCCTTGGTGCCCGGCGCAGCGGCTCGCATGCCACCCGAGGGCAGCAGCGCCGTTCGTCGGCCTTCACTGGGGGCGATCGGGAACACGACCTCGCCCGGGCGGCTGCGGCCGAGATGCCGGAAGATGCGCTGCTTCTTGGAGATCGGCTCGAACTGGCCCCCGAGGTCGCCGATCGTTTCGGAGTTGCCGAGAACCAGGATTCCGCCCTCGCGGAGCGCGAAATGGAACAGCGAGAGCACCTTCTCCTGCACCTCGGGGCGCAGGTAGATGAGAAGGTTGCGGCAGGATACGAAGTCGAGGCGCGAGAACGGCACATCGGCCAATAGATCCTGCGTCGTGAAGACCACGGCTTCGCGCAGTTCGCGCGTCACGCGGTAGCTATGGCCGTCCTTGACGAAGAAACGCTTGAGCCGCGCCGGCGGTACGTCCTTTTCGATCGCTTCCGAATAGGTTCCACTGCGGGCGAGCGCGACCGCATCGGCATCGACATCGGATGCGAAGACCTGCAGCTTCACGTTTCGCTTCGTGGCCGCGATCTCCTCGAGGAAGAGCATGACGATCGAGTAGGTCTCCTCGCCCGTGCTGCAGCCGGCGTTCCAGATGCGGATCGGCTTGTCGAGCGGTTGTTGGCGAACCAGATCGGCAACGACCGTCTTCGCCATGACATCGAACGCATCCTCATCGCGGAAAAAACGGGTGACGTGAATCAGCATGTCCTTGGCGAGGAGTTCGATCTCCTGGGGATCCTTGCGGAGCGCGTTCAGATAATCGCCGATGTCCCTGATCGAGGCCGCCACCATCCGCCGCTCGATCTGACGCTGCAGCGTGCCCTCCTTGTCGCCGGGTGCCGCAGTCAGCGGCACGGCGAGCGCGGTAACCACGCCGGACAGCGTCGCGTGCACGCCCGATTTCAGCACGCACAGCCAGATGAACAGTCCGACGAGCGCGTAGGGCGCGATGGCCGTGACGCCGCGACGGTTGAGAACGGCCAGAGCCGCAATACCGACTGCCGCAAAGCCGAGCGCGGCGAGCGACAGATCGGAGGTGTAGAAGAAAGCGATGATGATGATGGCGCCAAGGTCGTCGATGATGGCGAGCGCCAGCAGGAACACCTTCAGCGCCGGGGGAATGCGCGGGCCGAGCAACGCCAGCACGCCGACGGCGAAGGCGATGTCGGTGGCGGCCGGTATGGCCCAGCCGTGCAGGGCGGTATCGTCGGTCCAGTTGATCGACGAGTAGATCAGTGCCGGCACCAGCATGCCGCCCAGCGCGGCGATGACGGGTAGCGAGGCCTGCTTGGGGGTCGACAGCTCGCCGACGACGAGCTCGCGTTTGATCTCCAATCCGACGAGAAAGAAGAAGATCGCCATCAGGCCGTCGTTGATCCACAGCAGCAGCGGCTTGTCGATCATCAGTGCGCCGACGCGGATCGTCAGCGGCGTCTCGAGCAGCGCGTCGTAGAGCCACCTCAGCACCGAGTTCTGCAGGG
>Ga0209726_10002673_pt1 | contig 25927 bp, 20 predicted proteins | sample Subgrocontami54m_FD_187453 | JGI IMG/M metagenome (GOLD analysis project Ga0209726, IMG submission 187453) | Subsurface groundwater microbial communities from S. Glens Falls, New York, USA - GMW46 contaminated, 5.4 m (SPAdes) (version 3) | ecosystem: Environmental > Aquatic > Deep subsurface >... | reverse complement strand
GCGATGATGGGTGGAAAAGGATTTCCTCTGAGGAGTGGCGTAAGGCGGTGGAGGACGATGGCGGCGATGATCGGGAAAAATGGCTGCCGCAGATGCTTGAATTCTGTGTGGCCGAGGGATTGGAGGCAAAGTCCGTCGGCGATGATCTTGAAGGGCTGAGTAAGGTCCTCGCCGGAGGGTTGCCGGAAGGTAACCACCTCATATTAACGGCGGCGGCCGTGGACAAAAGAAAACAGCTTTTTAAACAGATAGCAGCCTTGGGCAAGGTGCTCTACTTCACCCCAGCCAAGAATGAAGCCAAGCAAAAGGTCCTGCTTCTGGAGGTGGCGCAGGAATTTCTGGCGCAAAAAGGGAAAAAAATGACCGCTGCGGCCTGGGAGGCTGTCGGTGGCAAGACGGGTTTTGCCCTCCGGGACTCCATGTTAGCCCTCGAAATGCTTGCGGTTTACACCGGCGCGGCAACGACGATCGACGCGGCGGATGTGGCGGCGGTTGTTGGAAAAACTAAAGAAGATTCGATCTTTGAACTGACGGCGGCCCTGGTGGAGAAGCGGTTGCCCAGGTCGCTGCTTGTTCTTAAGGATCTCCTCACCCAGGGCGTGCACCATCTGGTCATCATGAAGATGCTTACCAGGGAGATTCGCCTGCTCCTTTATGCCAAGCTGCTTTTAAAGTCGGGGAAGTTGAAGTCATACAACGCGAATATGGATTTCAGCCGCTTTCAGGCGAGTGTTTACCCCACCATCAAGGCCTGGGGCGGCAAGGAGAAGGAAGGACCGGGCAGCCTGGCCGGACAGCACCCCTATGTCATCTACCGCATTCTAAAATCTGCCGCCCTTTTCCCCTATGAGGAGCTTGTCAACCATCTGGAGAGTCTTGCTGACATGGACCTCGCCTTGCGTTCCACCGGCCGTGATCCCCAACTGATGTTGGAACGCTTTTTCACAGGAGTCTGCCTGCCGCATTGTATTCCGGGGACATAATAGCATTTATTATCTCGAATTATAGCTGTCGGTTATCCGCACCATATCACCCAAAGGGACGTCCGATCCCTGGTTCTGGTCACGGGCATACCGGCTCGAAAGATGATCCTTAATATTTTCTTCTGTTGAGATCGTTAGTTAGTAGGTGCGGTTGGCGTTTGCAAATATGAAAGCGGCGGCTGAGTAATCACAGTAGCTTCGCCACTTCCTGTTGGAGTTTTTTGGCTATACCTTCGTAATCCAGGTTGCCCGGCAGGAAGGGCTTGCCAATTGTGACCGTAATCTTTGCGGGCCGCGGGAAGTTGTAGCCGATGGCGAAGGCCTCATAGGCGCCTTTGATCGCTACGGGCACAAGAGGGATGTTCAGCTCCCGCGCAATGATGCCTACGCCTTTCTTGAATTCCTTGATCTTACCATCACGCGACCGGCCACCCTCGGGAAAGACGCAGAGGATGTTGCCTTTTTGCAGCACCTGTGCGGACAACTGTAGGGCGCCCTGGAGCCTGGCTTCCATGTCCACGGGGATTACCTGAATTAGTTTCGCGATGCCGGACATGAAAGACCCCCCGAAATAATCGGTCGTCCCCAAGCTGAAGGTACGGGAGGCGACACGCCAGGGCAGGGCGGCCACAATTACGGGGCCGTCGATCAGGCTCAGGTGGTTTGGCGCCAGAACAAAAGGCCCGTTGTCGGGAAGGTTTTCCAGACCATGGACGGAGAGGCGGTTGTAGGCGAAAAAGGTCAGCTTCAGAAGACCTTTGAGCAGATACCGAAAGGCCATGGCGGTCAGACCGGCACTGAACGCAAGCTTTGCCTGCATCTCCTCGTCCGGCTCCCGTCGAAGGATATCTCCCCAGGACATCCTTACCTGCCCTGCGGATATCACCTGGCCTGACGACAAGAGCGCGTCGAGACGCAGCACTGCATCTCTGACAGTAAAGAGTTCGGAGCCGAAGGTGTCGGGCAGGCTGATCCCGAAGGACTTTTCGAGGCTGACAATGAGTTCGACGCGGGCCAGCGAATCAAGCCCCAGGTCGATTTCCAGGTTGTCGTCGGGGGCGATCTCCTTTTGGGCAGAGAAGGGGGCGAGACAGGCAAGGAATTTTTGGGCGACAGGTGTGGTAAGCAGTGATAAATCTGGTGCGGTCGGCTGTTTCTCCGTCCGTTCCTCACTTTCCAGATAAAGGTTCGCCACGAGTTTTCGTTTCAGTTTCCCCAGGCGGGTTACGGGCAGCGATTCCGAAATTATCTTAAAGCCGTTGATGCGCTTGTAGGGAGGCAGGTTTCTGGCCAAGTCCGCCAGGGCGAAGTTTATGACGTCCCGCGAATTTGCCAGGCGCATTTTGCGGAGATAATCAAAATCCGGCACGACGGCCGCCTCAAGACCACGGCGGGTATGCAGCAGGCAAAGCTCTTTGATGGCGGGCGCCTGCATGTAATATTTCTCCAACTCCTCGGGAAAAATGTTCTTGCCGTTCGGCAGCACGATTATTTCCTTTGATCTGCCCGTAACGAAGAAATAGCCATCTTGGTCGCAGTAGCCAAGATCGCCGGTGTAAAACCATTCCTCCTGGAGTACCTCCGCTGTTTCCTGCGGTTTATGGTAGTAGCCGAGCATGACGTTGGGACCGCGCACGGCGATCTCGCCCTGACCGTTTTTGTCCGGGTTGACAATCTTGATCTCGACGCCGGGGATGGGAATTCCGATGGATCCGGCTTTCGGCTTTGTAAGGGGATTGAAAGTGCAGACAGGAGAGGTCTCTGTCAGTCCGTAACCCTCGATAACGGTAAACCCCAGGTTGAACATATCGGTGTAGATATCGGGATCGAGCCGGGCGCCACCGCTTACGAAGACCCGCAACGCCGTTCCGAACTGCTTATGCACCTTGCTGAATATGGATTTACCGAGGTTGATGTTGACGGTCTTTCTGAGGAAGCCGTTCAAGATCAGGAGAGCCTTGATGGTTGCGCGGAGCGGGGAGGGCCTTTTGTCGATTTCATCAAAAATAGCTCGGCGCAAGCCGCTGAAAAGCTGGGGAACCCCCAGCATGATGCTTACCCCCGTCTCTTGCATGCAGGAGGTGATGTCCGGCCCTTTCAAACTGTTCAAAATTGTTATGGTCGTTCCCGTCCCCAAAGGCAGGAGCATGCAGGCCAGCGCCGGATAGGTGTGATGCAGTGGCAGCAGGCAGAGCATATTGTCCGACGGTCCCAGAATGTCCAGTTCAGTAAGGCTGGCCGCATTGGAGGCGAGATTGCCGTGGGAAAGCATAACGCCTTTGGGATCACCCGTTGTGCCGGAGGTGTAGAGGAGAGCCGCTGGGGCATCACCTGACGGAGTTACCGGAAGTTTAGTCTCGGGATGGGCCAGGAGCAATTCGGGAAAAAAGAGACCTTCATCGGGATCAAAAAAGATAACCTTGACTGTAGAATCACGGGGGATCATTTTTCTTGTGGCAAGGGAGACGAAGGCTGCCTTGGCGCCGGAATTTACGATCAGGAGTTCCGCTTCCTTAACTGTGATTTGGGCGTCCAGCGGTACGATAACCGCCCCCAGCGAAACTACCGAGAGGTAAGCGACGATCCATTCGGGGCGATTTTCGGCCAGGAGAATAACGCGGTCGCCCGGTGCAATCCCCAGCGCGGCAAGGTCGGATGCCGTTGAGGCAATCCTTACAAGCAGTTCCTCGTAGGTGTGATGTTCGTAGTGGCCGCCGATCTTCATTTGGATGGCGATATTTTGCGGGTAGCGCGCCGCTGCCTCTTTGATGCTTGTCAGGATCATGTAAATTCATTCAGCAGCTCCCGGACGCGGCCGGGATCGATAGACTGCCGCACCAGCGCCTGACCACCATGCACCAGCAGGCGGTCTTCAAAGGTCGGTTGTTCGGCACGATAGATGATGCCCAGGGGAATTTTCTCGCCCCATTCCTGGGCTTTTATCATGGCGGCGTTCTTATCGTCCTGTTGATAGCCTCCAGCCTCTGTCAGTTTGTAGGCGCGTTCGCGATACCAGGCAAAGGTATTTTTATGGTTAAAGGAAACACAGGGCTGCAAGATGTCAATCAGCGAAAAGCCGCGGTGGTTGATGGCTGCCTTGATCAAGCCTGTCAGATGATCGGGATCACCGGAAAAACCCCGTGCAACAAAGGTGGCGCCGCAGACAATCGCCAACAAGAGTGGATTAAGCGGATTAGCCGATCCTTCCGGCGTTGTCTTGGTGATGGTGCCGGCATCGCTGGTCGGTGAGGCCTGTCCTTTAGTCAAACCATAAACCTGATTATTATGAACCAGGTAGGTAATGTCATGATTGCGGCGGGCGCTATGCATAAAGTGATTTCCCCCCTCGCCGTAGCCGTCGCCGTCACCGCCGATGGCGATGACGGTCAGTTCCTGATTGGCGATCTTGGCGCCGATGGCAGGTGACAAAGCCCGGCCATGAAGAGAATTGAAGACATTACCCCTCGTGTAGTGCGGCAACTTTGCCGCCTGGCCAATTCCTGAGACCATCAATATCTGATGGGGCTCCAAGTCAAGCTCAGCCAGCGCTTTATTCAGCGCCTTCAGGATGCTGAAGTTGCCGCATCCTGGGCACCATGCCGGTTCCAGACCAGCGTAATCAGCGATTTCAACCATCAGCGACACTCCTTTCTCACCGCCGCGGCTATATAGGCCGGCGTGATGGGACGTCCATCGTATCTAAGAATATCGCAGCTCGGCTTCAGGCCGGTTTCGGTCCGGATGAGGCGGGCCAACTGGCCGGTGGCGTTGCTTTCGATGCAGATACTCTTTTTCGCCCGGCTCAAGGTATCGAAAACCGGCTCTGTCGGAAAGGGCCAGAGATCTTCGAGATGGAGCATGTTGATGCTGGCTCCTTCCTTTTGCAGGATACTAAAGGCTTCATGGATCGCGCCGTAGGTGCTGCCCCAGCCGACCAGGGTAATCTCCGCCCCTTCAGGGCCGTACCGTAGGGGAGGCGCGATATCCTGATGGAGGCTGACGAGTTTGCGCATCCTTTTGCGCACCTGTTCCGTTCTCATGTTGGCATCCTCGGTCAGATGTCCCCATTCATCATGCTCATCAGAGTCTGTCACCACCAGGGACTTGCTAAGGCCGGGAAAAGCGCGGGGCGAAACACCGGACTTCGTTAACGCATGGCGTTGGTAGGCCCCGGCCGATTCTTCCTCGGCATAAAGCAAGCCACGATCAATGGTTACACCAGCCAGGTCAAAGGGTTCCACCGTGTAATAGGAACTGGCCAGGTGGTGATCCGTTAAAATCACTACGGGCAACTGGTATTTATCAGCCCAGTTGAATGCCTTGACAGCAGTCCAAAAGGCGGATGCCGCTGTTGCAGGCGCCAGTACCGCACGGGGGAACTCGCCGTGGTGCGCGTGCAGGACGAATTGCAGATCACCCTGTTCCGTCCGGGTGGGCAGGCCGCAGGCGGGACCGGGACGCTGGGCATTGACGATGACCAGGGGCGTCTCGGTTATCCCCGCAAGTCCCAGGCCCTCAACCATGAGGCAGAAACCGCTGCCCGAGGTGGCGGTCATGGCCCGCACACCGGCATAGGATGCACCGATGGCCATGTTGACGGCGGCGATCTCATCCTCGACGTGTACCATAACCAGGCCAAATTTCTTTTCCTGCGCGGCCAAATACTGCATGATGGAAGTTGCCGGAGTCATGGGGTAGGCAGACATAAACTTGCAGCCGGCAGCGAGCGCCCCCAGCGCCAACGCTTCATTACCGTTAATCAGCATCCGTTTCGCCTCAGCCAGCGGCGCCAAGCTTTGCGGGAAATCACCCCGAGGTTGGGATCTGATATAATCGTAGCCCGCTTTGGCTGCCGCAACGTTATCAAGAGCCACTTTACCGTTGCTGAAAAATTCGGTGATGACCTTGGCAATATTATCAAAGGGGTAATCCACCAGCGCCAGAGCCGCGCCTAAGGCTACGGTATTGCTCATGACAATATTGCCGACATTTTCTTTGGCCAGTTTTTCGAGAGGCAGGCCGAAAAATCGTTTGTCCCCGCCGAAGGTGCTTTTTTCATTATTAAAGACAGCTGCACCCTTTGCGGAAAGTTCCCCGCGGTGCCGTTCGATGGTTTCATCGTTGAGGGCAATCAGCATATCCACTGTTTCGCTGATCGCGCTTACCTCGCCTTTCTTTACCCGCACGCGAAAGAAGTTATGACCGCCCCGCACGCGGGACTCATAGTCCTGATCGGCAAAGACGTGATAGCCCCCGCGGACAAAGACCTTCGCCAGCAGAAAGCCCAGCGATTGCACTCCCTGACCAGCTTCCCCACCAACGATAAAGTTGAAGTCATCAGGCATGGCAAGTCCCCCTTTTGTCCAGAATTGTTCGCATCCTGGCAATGGTCGCTCCGTATTCCGGCTGCCCGAACACGGCTTGGCCCGCAACCATGATATCCGCTCCGGCCTCCGCCACCGCAGCCATATTGTCCAAGCCGACCCCTCCATCCACCTCTATCAGTGCCTGTGGCGCTGCCGCGTTGATCAATTGTCTGGCTTTGCGGATTTTCGGCAGCATGCTCTCGATAAATTTCTGACCGCCAAAACCGGGATTAACAGTCATGATAAGCAACTGATCGAGCAGGGGCAGGATTTCTTCCACCTGCATGAGCGGGGTCGCAGGGTTCAGGGAAACGCCGGCCTTGACGCCCAATTCCCTGATCCTGGTAAGCGTGCGGTGGAGATGGTGCGTGGCTTCGACATGGACGGTAAGCATATCGCTGCCCGCCTTCGCAAATGCCTCCAAATAAGCATCGGGATTTTCAATCATCAGATGTACATCGAAGGGGAGGCGGGTCGTTTTTCGGAGGGCCGCCACCACACCGGGGCCGATGGTGATATTGGGAACGAAATGTCCGTCCATGACATCGATGTGTATAAGGTCGGCGCCCGCTTTCTCCACGGCGGCAATCTCCTCGGCCAGGCGGCCAAAATCGGCGGAAAGAATGGAAGGGGCAATCTTTATCATGCGTTCACCTCAATTATGACAGAAAGTATCTTTGATGTTACTTATTATACCGCATCGGTCTTTTTCGCAAGCTCTTAGGAGGAACCCTGATAACGCGTAAAACAACAATTCTACATTGCAATTACAATTTCCGGCTGCTTTATTCCAGCACATATTGTTGATTTTTTATTGAAGTCGAGATTTCGTTCTGATGGGTTTGTTTAGCAGCTTTCTTTCCGAAATGTGCAAGCGTGATATAGGTAAATAAATCCGATGTAGACGCCACTTAAATGGCTAATGAATGAAGGGTGCGGTGGACAAGGAAATGGTTATTTCGGGGGCGTTTCACCAAAGAGTTTCTTATAATCCGCTATAAAATCCTTTGGCCTGTCGTTGAGGTAAATCCAGTAGGACGCGATCTCTCTAACTTTATCGATGTCAATATAGCGACAGTCCAGCATCAGTTTGAGCAGTTCGAGTGTCTTGAATGTTGTGATGCCGTATTCTCCGGCAACTGTCCGCATCTCCTCGTCATCTGTTACAACCGGAATACGGAGTTGCTCCGCATGGGCAAGGCAGAGAACATCAACTTTTGATACGCCGGGATGAACGCTGCGGACGTAATCGAGAATAAAGTCATAAGCTCTCTTGATTTCCGGCTTTTCTTCTTTCACTATTTCCAACAAATAAGAACGGTTTTTTACGTATTCCGGATCATTGACCCAGGGGAAGACATTTTGCAGACGGGCGTTTCGATTGTACTCTGCCTGTAACTCCTTAATGATATATAAACAATAGCGTTTATCGCCGAACGTCACATTCAGAAGCGGGTGAATGCTTTGCGCCAACCGGAAATAGGCGTTGGAATCAACGAGCATTCGACATTGGGACATCAAAGAAGCTCCTCGTAAACATTCTGCGCATCAAGGAGCGGTATATTGAGGATGCTTTGAATAAAGCTTGCGGACTTATGGTGTTCGATAAGATACGTCTTGAGGATATCAAAAAAAGGGCTCCCGAAATGCTCCTTCGCACTGGCAATGTAACGAGATGGTGAAAGATATTTTGTGCCAAAGAGGCATTCATTAACCGGCTTGAACTGCTTGTTGAAGTTAGTAGTGGCTTGGTAGATTTCTTTATTTGCCTCCAGCTCGATTTTAGGGTTTCTGGCATGGAGTGCGTAATTGTTGATTTCATAATAAACTGTCAGTGGTGAAACGACAAGCCTTTCCGCAAGCGACTTGATACGGTTGATTTGGGACCAAACGTCGGAAAGCTTCTGCAACGCTTCATATTCACAAGATGCCAACTCCTGAGGGATCAGCAAAGCGCCGGCAAATGCCTCCGCAAAGTCTTCCCCTTCCTCACCCTGCAGCTTTGGAGCATGAATGTGCCCCAGTTCATGAGCCATCCAAAATTTGAAATCGTGTATCCTGCAATCAAGGTTTAAGTAAATCCACGTGGTCATTGATTCGGGAAGATAAATGTGGAGGGCATTTTCGTGGTTCTCTTTATTACCCCAAAGTACGGGGATGATCACCGCCTGCAGGTCATTGAAGAACCTGATCAGGCTATCGAAACGGATCTCATCGCCTTCCTGAACAGCAATTTCTTCTCTGATCCGTTTCGTGACTTTGTGTACGTAGGCATAATCGGAGGAAGGGGCCTTGAGCACGGCAGGTTGGGAAAGTTCGTCAAACGGCAGATATGGCACCAGTTCAGTCAAGATTCGCCCCATGTCCTTGGCATGTTCAATGTAATTAGGCGTAATCTTATGAGCACCTTTTTTGCGAAAAGCAATGATCGGTTCGTTCGCGTTGGGAATTTTGTTTACCAATTCTGCAAAACTGAGATTCAGGATTCTGGCTAATTGTAGAAGCTTGTTGGGACGGGGGAATTTCTCGTTCCGGAGCCACTTGGAAACGGCTTCCCTGGATACCTGCATTTCTTTGGCAAGCGCCGTTTGAGACAGACCAAGCTCTTGCGCCCTTTGATTGACATTCTTGACATTTAATTGATTTTCCATGAGGCTACAATGCACATAGTGTCAACATTTGTCAACTATTATTTTCAGAAAAATTTATCTATGAATGAATCCCGCCTCTTGGAAACTATAATACCCTTTTTTTGAAACGATGAGATGATCAAGCACCCGCAGGCCCAGTATTTTGGCGGCTTCAACCAGTTGCTCGTGGATTTTCAGGTCACTGTTGCTGGGCTTGAGTTCGCCGGAAGGGTGATTGTGAGCAAAAATCACGGCGGCGGCTCGGTCGGTGATCACATCGGCAAAGACCTCTCGGGGATGGACCTGGCTTTTGTCCAGAAGACCGACGGTCACGATTCTTTTTTCAATTACCTCATTGGCCCCGTTGAGAGAGATACAGATAAAATACTCCTGTTGCTTGTGAGTGATATCGCTGATCAGCGGCAGTACATCCTTGGCTTCCGTAATTCGGACGGTCTCCTTGACGATATGCCGCCTTGCCAATTCAAAACCTGCCAGAAGTTGGGACGCCTTTGCCAGTAGAAAAGGGGACAGAATTATTGAGTAGAAAAGGGGACAGAATTATTTTCTCATCCGCTTGTCAGTGAAAAGTTCCAATCAGCTTTCGTTAAAAGATACAGAATCCCTGATAACCATTTGTGATCTTGCATAAATAAAGAAAGTTATCAAGGAAACATTAAGGAAGCAACCTGGGTTTTGTATGAATGGACAATATTCTCTCAGGCAGCCGCACCTTTCAAACCGAAGTGATTGAATTAGCAAAGGTTGCTTTTCTGTTGACTTGTATTTGAAGTAATTGCGTATGGTTAATGAATTATTCATTTTCAAGATCGGCGATAAATGCTTCGGACTGAGCCGGAAGTTCTGCGCCCATTAACTCTTCCCCCCCTGGAACTCTGCTTTCGTAGCAAACGGCGGGTCAATGTAGATGAGCTTGACCTTTCCCTTTACTTTATCACGTATAAGCGGATCTTGATTGAGGTAAGCTGTCTTCAGAAACTGTAGGTTATCCCCTTGGATAATGAGATTCTTCCAGCCGTCTGCTCCCAGCTCACCGAAGCTGCGCACGACCTGCAAGGGAGCGGACTGCCCCAGAGCGGCGGCAGAGGCCAGGATGAAACCTTCCGAACGTTTCCCCGCGTATTCGATGGTGGGAATTTTGATGCGGTTCAGGGTCTCGAAGTCGAACTTTCCTGCCTGGCCCAATTTTTCCATGAGGGTAGGAAAGAGCTTTCCCGCAAGTTCCGGCGTTGGTTCGGCACCGGCGTTGACCGCTTCCAGCAACTTGGTCAGTTCTTCTTCGGTCAGGCTAATCTTTGCCATGCGTTATCTCCCTGCGGTAAAACGACAACTGAAACGACAACTGAAACGACAACCTCAGATCATTTCCGGACATAGTGCGCGCCCCTGCCTTTGCCGACAAGAACAAGAACGTTCATTTCCAAAAGCTTCCCGGCTTCCTTGAGCGCCGCTTGACGGGAAATGCCGAACATGACCGCTATGTTCCCGGCAGTGATTTTGTGACTTTTATTGACTGCTTCCACGATTTTCATCTGTCTTTCCGTCAGGGCCACCTGCCCAAAGTCTTTCATCTTTTGCACATCAAGGCTTAGTCCCATGATTCTCTGACGGACCTGCTCGATCTGTACCATGACGCCACTGGTAAAATATTCCAGCCATTGCGTGATATCAAAAGTATCAGGCCGGACCGATTGCAGCGCCTGGTAATAGCCGGGCCTGTCGCTATCGTAATAGTCATCGAGAGCAAAAAAACGCTTGGTGTCGAATCCCCTCTTGAAAAGCACCAGGCTTGCCAGGGTTCTTGCCGTTCTGCCGTTGCCGTCCACGAAAGGATGGATCCTGACAAACTCATAATGGCAGATGCCCGCTTCCAGCACGGGGTTGCGGTCGGAGGCAGGCGTATTGAGCCAGGCAGCAAAAGCCGCCATAAGTTTTGGCACTTCCCGTGGAGAAGGGGGGCGGAAAGAAATCTCACCGGTAAAACGGCTGCCCACAACCACCTGCACAGACCGGTAAGTTCCGCAGTCCGCCGGATCGTCAATGACTTCCTTCATCAGCTCGCGATGGATTGTGCAAATAGTTCCTTCTGAGATAACTTCCCGCGCCAGACGGGGAATATCCTGGAGCACTTTTAGGTAGTTTAGCACCTCGGCCTTGGCTTTTCGCTGAACCATGATGTTTCTGCCAGCGGCAAGCTGGCTGACCTGATCCAGCGTCAAGGGGTTCCCCTCGATTGCCGTGGATGCGTGTGCATTGCGCAGGAGGGCTTCCCGCCGGATGGACACTTCCCACCTGGGAATAAGCGGCGCATTTTCCACCGTGACCACCGATGAGGCAATCGTAGTGAGATTCTTCAGGATCCTTTCCGTTATCGTGAATACCGGCTTAAACATGAGCTACCCCCACACAACATTATTCATCATTCAGGCGGAAAAAGCCCGCTCCAGCAGCTAGTTCAGAACATCAAGCCTTGTCTGACCCGCTGCCTTGGGAAGCAACGTGAACTTGTTGACCCGGAGGAAGTGATACCCGTAGCTTTCCAACTCCAACTGCCGGGCAATGTCGTATTCAAGATATTCCTCCTTGAAGACCTCCAAGGACTTCACAACGGACGGATCTTTGGTGTGATACTCCAGGCCGTCATATTCCAGGATCAGACTTTTTTCTTTTCCCGCTGCCGCCATCGTTATCAGAAAATCGACCCGGTAACAGGGGATATGCTTCTTGTATTCCTGGCGAATGTATTTGCCGATGTCGAACTGGGGGATGATTTTCAGGCGTTCCTTGTGCTTTCGGAAAAAGTCACTCTGGGTGATAAGGATATAAAGTTCCTTCTCTTTGGGAGAATCAAAAACTGCTTCATCGGCAATGAAATGATCTTGCTGACGGGCCTCCTCAAGCGTGGTCAGGTAATGCTTGAGTGCATCCCCCAGCCGGGAATCTGCATATTTATCCAGCTCCATGCTGTGCACGAAGACCATGGTGTCTTTTGCCCGGCTGAAACCGACGTTGAGCCGCTGCATCTTAAGGCTGTTGATGTTGTCGGCGGTCCCGCCTATGGTGGGGTAAATTGTGCGGAGATCGGCATTGTCAATCTTCTTGTCCTGGACGAAGGAGTAATAGACAATATCGCGCTCTTCACCCTGCACGTCGCCGACAAACCAGATAGCCAGTTTGTTTTCTTCCTTTAAACGGTGCAAGCTTGGCAGCTTCTCCCGCAGATACTGTTCGGTGCGGGTCTTCTGTTCGCGGAAGGAGGTTATAATACCGATGGTGCCCCCGTAAGCGTTAGCCGTAAGCCGTTCAATATCCAGCCTGATCGCCTCGATTTCGTCCAGGTTAACATTCTTCCCGGAATGCCCTTGTGTCTCCACTTTGATGAAACGCAGTACCTCGTCAATTGGTTTGGTGCGCAAACGATTGATGATGAGGGGGATCTGGGCTTGGCGATAGAAAAACTCGTTGGAGTAGTCGATGATTTCCGGGAAACTGCGGAAGTGCTCGTCCAGAGAGGAGTGGTAGTTACGGATTTCCTGGCAGAAATCAAGTGTCGACATCCTGATGCTGAAAGCTTTAAGCCATTCTTTATGTGCCGCAAGCTGCGAATCCCTTATGGGCGCATGGATACTTAAATCGTCATCAGATATATCCTGCGTCTCTTCCTCGATAAGCTTTATCTTCTGCTCCTCCGTGAGGGTCTGGTTATACTCCCGCACGTAGTCGTCAATGATGCGCTTGAAATAGCTGCCAGCGTACTTCCGGCTGACATTCACGGCGCTGACGGCGCCGTACTGGTAACGGTCGCCGAAAACCAGCACCTGCTTTGCCCGCAGGATAAGGGACAGCGAATGGGCGATGGATACTTGCGAAGCTTCATCGAAGATGAGGATATCGATCAGGCCCTCGTCCATGGGGAAGTATTTGAAGATTGCTTCGGGCTCGGCAATGATGCAGGAATAGGTGGTGCAGAGCACCTTGGCTTGCTCGGGTGTGAGGCGTTGCCCGTTGGTGATTTGCCGCTTGATGCGGGCCATATCCGCCGGGTGGTTTTGAAACCCCTTCAGCCTTACGTCGTTGGCATGCTCTGTCAGGCGCTGATTGTAGCCATTTAATTCATCAAGCTTGGCCCTGATTTCCGGAAGGAAGGAATCAGTATGACTCAGTTCGGCATGGAGACTGATAAACTCAAGCAGCTTTTGCTCATCGCGGGTGAGTGTCCTCAGCTTTCCGATAGAAGCGATGTTGGCGAAATTTATTCCCAAACGCTTTAGCGTGGTCCCATAAAGGTTACGGACAGCAATGAGTGCGTCGATTACCTGGGGCTCCAGTTTATTCAGAGGGCCGCCTACCCTGTCGAGTAAAAGATAAAGATTGCGGTAAGAAAGACCTGCCAGTGCAACTGCTTCCTGGAACTCGGCGCTGGCTTGCAGGTTATGCGCATACCGGGTGAGGTCGTTAAGCTGTGTAAGCCCTGCGGATAGTTCGTTAAGGGGAAGTTCCCGCTTCTCCTTCTTCTGCAGCAGTCCAATTGCGCTTAGCAAGTTGTCAAACTTGAGGTTCTTCAGGTCGGCAAGGGTGGCCGCCAAGTCGGCAAAATCAGCCGGATGGTGGGCCAGGGAAAAGACAAATTCAAGGGTGTACGGTGTGGCACTTTTTAAAGTGCCTATCTTGCCCACAAGCTCGCTAATCTGCTTCAGGAGCTTCTCACACTTAAAACCTGCTTTCTGGCCATATCCCCACATGCCGGGGTAGTCCTGACGGAACTTTGCTTCCGCAGCCGCATATTTCTTGTCAAAACCAATTTTGGCAAGAAGAGAGGACATGCCTACCAGTTCACGCAGCCGTTCACCGGCAGCATCAAGCTCCTTGAAAGAGCCGACAGCGTCTTGCAGGTCACTTTTTTCACTCGAAAGCTCCGTCACGGCAAGGTGAGAAAGAGGGAGGTCGATTTCAAACACTGCCGCCAGTTTATCCACCATGGGCCTGCATTCTTCAATATTGCGCAGTGAAGCCGGGTTGATACTGGAAGCAACGTCCTGGTCGAATGCCTGACTGTTGATGATGTTGCATGCTTCCAGGATGCGAGGGATTTCATGCCGGCGCTGGTAAAGAGCTGTGAGCGAATCGAGGGAAATGCTGTCGAAGTCGGGTAAGGTCGGGCTGCTGCTAAATTCCTCAAACTGCTTCAGGTCGGAAACGATGTCTGTTGTCGCCGCATCAATAATCTCTGAGGCATCCATGACCAGCTCTTCTTCCAGTTGAATGTACCGGAGAAGCTGCTGGCTCGTCTTGGGAAGCAGTTTGGCGTGAGCTATTGCCGTTGCTATGGTCTGTTCAAGGTTATCACGCACCTTCGCCCGGTCACGTTCCACTGCCTCCAGGTTGAATTCGCCGGCCCTTTTGGCCGCTCCATCTATGACCGGCAGTGATAATGAGTTGTCGATGGTGTTAAGGGTGGTAAGTTCGTTGGATTTGGTAAGCCGGATGACAGACGGCTTGGTGTGTGGATGGAGTGACTTGAACTTATCGGTCAATATCCGCTCAACAACATCGAGGGCTTCCTTTTTGTGGGAAGTGATAACGATGGATTTGTTGTTCTGGTTTGCCCAATAGGTTATCGCCCCGATGGTGTGAGACTTGCCGGTTCCCGGAGGTCCGTCAACGACAACAATGCGGTTCTTCGGGTTACGCAGGGCCGTCAGGATCTTCTTCTGTGACGGATTGAGCGGCAGCGGGTTATCGGAATAGAAGAACCTGGCCGAGTTTTTGGGGTAGTCTTCCCGGAAGCGGGCGGTCATCTCATCATAAGTATTGGCGACATTCCCTTTGATATAGTCGTCTACGAAATCGATAATGCTGGACCCGTCCCCTTTTTCGATCTTTGTCATGAGCTCCGAATAGTCGAGAATGCGTTTATCTTCATTCTTGATTACCTGGAGGCCGAAACGGTATTTCAGATAAGGCAAGCCTTCTTGGGGGGGCGGGATAAAGCAATCTTCATTGGCAGTGATCGCCTGGGGCGGCAAATTATACTCACCGGTCAGATAACTATCCATCTGTTGCAGATGGGAAATGCTCCCGGCAAATGTCGAGGCACGGGGTATGGTCAATACATTCTTAAAATCAAAGCTATTGATGGCCGGCGTATTTAGCATAACCAGGTCGCGTGGTATATTAAGGCGCATACAATCCGGTATGCCCGTGTCAAAACTGATTTCAATGAAGTAAAGGGGGGAATTGTCATTTCCCTTTTTATCCGTCGTCTCCTTTTGGATGGAGCCAAAGAACAGATAAGGCGTGCCGTAGGACTCGACCACAGCAAACTGCTTCAGCAGACTCAGCAGGTCATAGAGGATAATGCTGAAGTCCCGCTCCTTCAGGGATGCTGCCACCATATCAAAATAATCTTCTTCATGGGGACACTCAAGGGCAAGCCGTTGCAGAGCGTCATAGATATCCTGCGAAAACTTGGGAACATTAAACGTAGGCGCAGGCAGCTTTACCGAACGAAACTGCTGCTGAATGGCGACAATCTCATCCTTCAGGAGGTTATAAACGATCTGCTCAATGCCCTTACGAAGGGCCAGATTATAGGCCCGCGCCCCTTCAAGAAATACTTCGCGCTGCTCCTCTGGGGTTGCCGGATTTTTTTCACCCTTCTCTTCCTCAACATATTTATGCAGCCACTCCCGATTGAAGGAGCTCTCCAGGAGCTCGTCCAGCTTCAAGACAAAGCGGGAAGCAGAGATTTCTCTCTTGAACTGATTGGCATGAACATCAACGGCACTGCCGTTATTATTCTCCAACTTGGAGACCCAAAGGCGAAAGAAATCGGTAAAAAAGGAGATATCCAGGGAGAGGTTGGAATCGTCAAGCCATTTGTAATTGAGGGTGCTTTTATTGGAGAAACGACTCTCCGTAAATGCCGCGTAATAGTTCAGTATGCTCTTAACGAATTCGCTCATAGTCTCTTTTCGCAGTGGTGGGCAAAGATACTGAATTGATTGCCCGTCCTTTGTAGAGAAATACAGTAGCGATGTCAACTCTTTAAAACAAAATTTAAAACAAAATTATTGTGCTCATAGGCATTTTATGTGGGTTGTTTGCAGTAATATCTTTCATCAGGTAATCAATAAAATGCAGCGGATATCCGATATCAACAGTAGTATTTGAAGTAATTGCGTATGGTTAATGAATTATTCATTTTCAAGATCGGCGATAAATGCTTCGGACTGAGCCGGAAGTTCTGCGCCCATTAACTCTTCAGCCCCTTCGAATTCCCTGGCTATCGCGTTTATATCTGATTCAGACAAACTCCTGTCCATCCACGGGAAAAGGATTTCGTCTTCTCTTTTGATGTGAGCTGCGAGAAGCTCCCCGTATGCCTGCAGGTGTTTGATGATGGTGTCCTTGTCAACTTTTTGGAGCGCTTCCCGCATAGCTTTAACATGGCTGCGTCCCGTTTCATGGTCGCTACGCATGGCTTGGATGATTTCCGACTGCTCGTCAAAATATTTGAAAAGAATATCCTCTTCTTTGGCATGATGAAACTTATCGGCATAGGAACTTATGAAGTCTATCCCTCCGGCAACGATCTTCCTGCCTTCTTCGGAAGTCACATTCATGTTTTTGATGACTTCTGGTATTAGCGCCAGCCATCTCTTTATCAGGAGGTGTTCGTTTACCAGCTTTTTTATGGTCGGTGAATAGGTCTTCTCCCTGGCCTGCGGTTGGGATAAAGATGTTACCGCAGATACTGTTCCAGGCTGCAAAGGCGAGATTGCATCGGCAAGCCTGGCCATCATTTCTTTTTCCACTTCGGGGGAAAGACTGTGTATTGAGACGATGTCCTTAAACAGACAGGTGCCGACCATACAGGCGCCACAGCCAATATCGTACTCATTCAGAATATCGACTAAGGACGGAAATTCCGTGATGACCTCTTTTATTGGCCGGGACAGGTGTTTTTCCAACTTTTCCATTAATTGATTCCCAACTCCTTTAATCGCTTCACAATTTTGTATGGAACTAACATTACCAGTTGGCTCATTGAAAAATGTTACCGAAGGATATGTAAGCGGGAGTAACATTACCTCATAAAAGATGTTAGTCAAGTTTGTTGTTGACGGAAAAGATATTTTTCAGTTTCTTATCTATGGCTTTCCTTAGCAGAAAAGGGTTGAGCTTTTCAAGTTGTTTGGAGAGGGAAAGTTTGACAGATTACTGGATGTGAGGAGAATATAGGTATAGTGAGGGGCGATGATAATGTGGGGCTGATGACCGACCATGAATTTAAGCCGGTTTACCCGCCAGAAATCGGACAACAGGTGATATGGCAACCAGGTGAAAACGGTAATATTTCGGAATTTTCTTGACTCAATAGCGCCATTCTCATATGAACTTCCTCATGCAAAGAGACAACGCCATGTCACCGATTGATTTGATGGTCTTCGATCTGGATGGGACCATCGTTGATTCTTCTCCCGACCTGATCGCGGCGGTTAATTTTGCACGTGCAGCCCTGAAACTGGCGGCCCTGACAGATGAGGCAATCATCAGTTTTGTCGGGGATGGCTTGGATAAGCTCGTGGAACGCTTTTTGGGGCCGGAACAAAAACATTGCCAGGCGGAAGCCAGGGCCATCTTTATGGAATATTACGGGAAGCATCTGGCCGATAAAACAGTGCTTTGCCCTGGGGTGCTAGAAGTTATGAAGTTTTTCGGCAACAAGAAAAAGTTGCTTATCACCAACAAAGACAGGGATTTTACCAGGAGAATTACGGACCATTTCAAAATCACCGCCTGTTTTGAGGAAATTATCGGGATGGGAAGCACGGCCTATCGCAAGCCTGAAGCGCTGATTCTATTCCCCGCCCTTTCGCGCCTGCGCATTGATCCGCAGCATACCGTCGTGATCGGTGACGGCGTCGCCGATATCAAACTGGCCAAAAATACGGGCAGTAAGTCCTGTGCCATGTTGAACGGTTTCACCAGCCGGGCAACCCTGCTTGCCCTCCAGCCGGACTTTGCCTGTGAGAGTTTGTGGGAACTTAAGGAAATATTGTGCTGAATAAACAGCTTGGGGCTGATTTTCATACTTGAGCAAAGACATCATGATCCTGCTGGATAAAATTAAAAAGACAATGGTTCGTCATGCCATGTTGGAAAGGGGAGGGCGGCTGCTTGTCGCTGTCTCCGGCGGTCCGGATTCGGTGGCTTTGTTGCACCTGCTTGCCATGCTGGCCGCCGAACATGAACTATCTCTTGTGGTGGCGCACCTGAATCACGGCCTGCGAGGTGATGAAGCAGACCGGGAGGAGTCCTTCGTCCGCCGGATGAGTCAAGAGATGGGCCTGAAATGTGTCAGCCGTAAGGTCGATATCGCCGCCCTGAAAGAGCCGGGAAAATCTCTGGAGGAGCTTTGCCGCGACCAACGCTACAAATTTCTGCAGGAAGCGGCAACCGCTGTCCAGGCCACGAAAATTGCCTTGGGACATCATCTCGACGATCAGGCGGAGACGGTTTTGATGCATCTGCTCAGAGGCAGCGGCGCTGAGGGATTACATGGCATGTTGCCCCAGCGGGAAGGGATGATCATCCGGCCCTTGCTGGAAGTTACGAGAAAGGAAATCATGAGTTTTTTGACCGAGACGGGGCTGATCTCCATGGACGACAGCTCCAATGCCCATGATTGTCATCTGCGCAACCGGATCCGTCATCACCTCCTGCCTCTGCTGCAGGACGGCTATAATCCGCAGATAGCTGCCAATCTGTCTCGTACCGCAGAAATCATGCGTCTGGACGACGACTACTTGGCGGCGGAAGTCGAAACTTGGCTTAAGGAGCAGGGGATTGTCTGCGGTGTGGAGGGGCAGTCCCTGGCCTTGCCGGAGTTTCTCAAACTGCATGAGGCAATACAGCAGCGGATAATCAGGACGCTGTTGTCTGGTATTTTGCCCCTTGGGAAAGGGATCGGTTACCGACACGTGAGGGCGGTTCTTGCCCTGGCAAAGGGCTGTCATGGCAGCGCCGACCTCGATCTGCCGGGCAGTGTTTTACTGCGGCGCGAATATGATCGGCTGGTGTTTGCCCGTCGTTCTTGCCGACGTCCCGCCAGAGCCCCCGGCCGCTCTAGGGTGCTGCCCCCTTATTGCTATGCCCTTGCCATCCCCGGCGTGTTCCATATACCGGAGGCGGGGGCCACGATCAGCCTGCAATGGGCAGATCGTCCCCCTTCTTTTCCTGATACCCTGGGAGTGGGGGTGGCCTTGTTGGCTTACGACGCCCTGCGCCCACCGCTGGTTATCAGAAACGTCTTGCCCGGCGATCGGATGCAACCGTTGGGCATGGCGGGAACAAAAAAAGTCAAATCCATTTTCATTGATGATAAGGTACCTTGGGCGCGCCGCCGGCATTTGCCACTTTTGGCGGACCGGGAATCCATCATCTGGCTCGCCTCCGGCAGGATCAGCGAACGGGCGAGGGTTACAGAAAAAACACGCCTGGTGCTCAAAGCAGAAATCGTTTGAAAATACGGCTTCCATAATGTAAGTGGGAGGCTGTGGAAATTTTTTTAACGCAATAACAGCAAGGAGAATCAACTTGAATTCGTTTCAGAAGAATATCGCCCTTTGGCTTGTCGTCAGCCTGGTCTTTATTTTCGGGTATCATCTTTTCAACCAGCCCCGGGCTGCCGAGGACAGTCTGATATTTAGCGATTTTATCAGCTCTGTTGATAAGGGAGAGGTGCGTGAAGTCACTATTCAGGGGGAGAACATCTCGGGAAAATTGGCGACGGGCAAGAACTTTAAGACCTTTGCCCCCGCCGATCCGGAGCTTATTCCGCTCCTTAAGGCAAAGGGCGTGCGCATCGTGGCCAAACCGATTGACGATTCCCCTTGGTTTATGACCATTCTTGTTTCCTGGTTTCCCATGCTACTGCTGATTGGTGTCTGGGTCTTCTTTATGCGCCAGATGCAGAGCGGCGGCGGCAAGGCAATGGCCTTCGGCAAGAGCCGGGCCAGGCTTCTTACGGACAAGGCCCAGAAAGTAACCTTTGCCGATGTGGCCGGCATTGATGAGGCCAAGGCGGAACTCCAGGAAGTGATTGATTTTTTAAAAGATCCTAAAAAATTCACCAGACTGGGGGGACGGATACCGAAGGGGCTGCTGCTGATTGGCCCGCCCGGCACCGGCAAGACCCTGCTGGCCCGGGCCATTGCCGGTGAGGCGGAGGTGCCTTTTTTCAGCATCAGCGGTTCCGATTTTGTGGAGATGTTCGTAGGCGTGGGGGCCTCAAGGGTGCGTGACCTTTTTACCCAGGCCAAAAAAAATGCCCCCTGCATCATATTTATAGATGAAATCGACGCAGTCGGCAGGCACCGGGGCGCCGGCCTCGGCGGCGGACATGATGAAAGGGAGCAGACCCTCAATCAATTGCTGGTGGAAATGGATGGCTTTGAGTCCAACGAAGGGGTGATCCTGGTTTCCGCCACCAACCGCCCCGATGTTCTCGATCCGGCGCTCTTGCGGCCGGGGCGTTTCGACCGGCAGGTCATCGTGCCTCTGCCGGACGTGAAAGGCCGGGAACAGATTTTCCAGGTGCACGCCCGCAAGGCGCCTTTAGCGGAGGATGTGGATTTTGCCATTATCGCACGCGGCACACCGGGAACCTCCGGCGCGGACATCGAGAATCTTGTGAACGAGGCGGCGCTTTATGCGGCCCGGTCGGATAAAGACAAGGTGAGCATGAGCGATTTCGAGTTTGCCAAGGACAAGATATTGATGGGTACCGAAAGAAAAACCATGGTAATCAGCGATGAAGAGAAGCGGAATACGGCCTACCATGAATCGGGTCATGCCCTGGTGGCCAGATTATTGCCGGGCACGGATCCTATCCATAAGGTGACCATTATTCCCCGTGGCCGGGCGCTCGGCTTGACGCAGCAGTTGCCCATTGACGAGAAGCATACCTACAGCCGCCAGTATCTGCTGAGCAATATCGCCATTCTCCTGGGCGGGCGGGCGGCGGAGGAACTGGTGATGAAGGACTACACCACGGGGGCCGGCAACGATATCGAGAGAGCCACGACGCTGGCCCGGAAGATGGTCTGCGAGTGGGGTATGAGCGAAGAGATGGGGCCGCTCAGTTACGGTAAAAAGGAGGAGCAGATATTTCTGGGCCGCGAGATCGCGACGCACAAAGACTATAGTGAGGAAACCGCCAAGAAGATCGATGAGGTAGTGGCAGGGATCGTCACGGGAAGTTATGAAAAAGCTAAAAAATTGTTATCCGATAACATTGATATCATGCACCATTTAGCCTCAGAGTTGCTTGATAAGGAAGTTCTGAACATGCCTGAGATCGATGCCATCATCGGCGTGCCGACGCCCCCAACCCCCCCCTGGGGAGGACAGGGTGAAAAGCCTGCGGACGATCACCAGTAAGCGGGCATCATGAGACAAGTGGCGAAGGGCATGGTTTATAAAACCAGTAGACGGGAGCTGGTGCTGGGGGAACGCACCCTGATCATGGGTATCTTGAATGTTACTCCCGATTCCTTTTCCGATGGCGGCCGTCTAGCCTCTCCTGCCGAGGCGGTGGCGGAGGGGGAACGTCTGATCGCGGCCGGCGCCGATTTGCTGGATGTTGGCGGCGAATCCACCCGCCCGGGTTCCGATCCCGTAACCCCGGAAGAAGAATGGCAACGGGTCATACCCGTTATCAGAGCGCTGGCAAAAAAGATCGACGTTCCCATTTCCATTGATACCACCAAAGCGTCGGTGGCCAGGGAGGCGATTGCCTCCGGTGCGGAAATAATAAACGATGTCAGCGCGATGCGCTTCGATGCGGAAATGCCGCAGGTAGCTGCAGCGACGGGGGCGGGGATAATTCTCATGCATATGCGGGGTTTGCCCAAAGACATGCAGACGGGTTCTCTTTATTACTCTGATCTTATTGAAGATATTACAGTCTTTCTCCGGGAAAGGATGGCAGCCGCCCTGGCAGCAGGAGTGGCAAAAGAAAGCATTATGGTGGACCCCGGCATCGGTTTCGGCAAGACGGCCGCAGACAATATGCGTATTTTAAAGTGCCTGAGAGCCTTTCAGGTGTTGGAAAGACCCATCCTGACCGGCATGTCGCGGAAGGCGTTTATTGGCAAAGTGACGGGCGGCGAGCCCCGTGAGCGTATGGAGGGCACGGCGGCGGCGCTGACCGTGGCCATTATGAACGGCAGCGACTTGGTCCGGGTCCACGATGTGGCCGCGATGAAAAAAGTTGCCGCCATGACCGATGCGATTATCAGGGCCTGACCATGATCTGCGGCGTCGGCATTGATATCGTGGAAGTCTCCCGCATGGCGGGGATTATCGGCAAGTGGGGCGGCCGCTTTGTAAAGCGGGTGTTTACTTCTGGCGAAATCGCTTACTGTGAAAAATACGCCCAGCCTGCCATGCATTATGCCGTCCGGTTTGCCGCCAAAGAATCATTTTTGAAATCCATGGGGTTGGGATTGGGCATGGGGCTGCACTTGACGGATATTGCCGTTGCCACGGACCAGCGGGGGAAACCGGAAATCAGGCTCACCGGCACGGCGTCGGCAATGCTGAGCGCCCTGGGGAAGGTCTGTGTCCACGTCAGTCTGTCTCATACCCGCGAGGCTGCTACGGCCATGGTCATACTGGAAAAAGCAGAGGTTGCAAGTGGCTGATATTGCCGAAAGCGGTGAGGGGTTATGGGCAATTGAAGGGACGTTGATTTCCCGTGCACACGAGGAAACCTATGCCATTGGCAAGATGCTGGGCGCAAGGCTGCAACCAGGTGACGTGGTGGCCCTTTCGGGGGAGTTGGGCGCAGGCAAGACCTGCCTTACCCAGGGCATTGCGGCGGGGTTGGGGGTTGCCGGGGAATATCCGATCACCAGCCCCACTTTCACTATCATTAATGAATATCCAGGTCGTCTGACGCTTTATCATATGGATATGTATCGCCTGGCGGATGCCGGCGAACTGTGGGACATCGGTTTTGAAGATTGTTTTAATGATCGGGGCGTCGTTGTGATCGAATGGGCGGAAAAGGTCATCGACGACCTGCCGGCGGGGACTTTGTTTATCCTGCTTATCTATCTTGAGGAGAACAAGCGGCAACTTGTTATTTCCCGTTGTCGGGAAATAATTGATCAGTTTAACAGGGCCGCAACGGGAGGCTTATAGCACATGGCGATAGTAGTGCAAAAATACGGCGGTACCTCGGTTGCCAACCTGGAAAAAATCGAGAATGTGGCGGCAAAGGTGATAAAGGCCAAAAAAGCGGGTCATGACGTGGTGGTGGTACTTTCGGCCATGTCCGGCGAGACGGACAGACTCATTCAGCTTGCCAACAAGGCAGCAGCGGGTGATCCGGACAAAAGGGAGTATGACGCCCTGGTTTCTACCGGGGAGCAGGTTACCGTGGCGTTGCTGGCGATGGTTTTGCGGAGAATGGGTTACGAGGCCTGCTCCATGTTGGGATTTCAGGTGAAGTTTCACACCGACCAGGCCCATACCAAGGCCAGGATTATCAGCATTGATACGGAATTGATCGAGCGCACCCTGAAGCAGGGGATAATCGTGGTGGTGGCCGGTTTCCAGGGGGTAGATGGGGAGAATAATATTACGACTTTGGGACGTGGAGGATCGGATACCAGCGCCGTGGCGCTGGCCGCTGCACTGAATGCTTCGGTGTGCGATATTTATACCGATGTTGATGGCATTTACACGGCCGATCCCAATATATGCAGCAAGGCCCGCCGTCTGAACAAGATATCCTATGATGAAATGCTGGAGCTGGCAAGGGCGGGCGCAAAGGTGTTGCAGCCCCGTTCCGTGGAAATGGCAAAAAAATATGCGGTGCCTGTTTATGTGAAGTCCTCTTTTAGTGACGAGGGGGGCACCCTGGTGACCAAGGAGGACAGCGAAATGGAAAAAGAAGTGGTGTCAGGCGTTACCTATGACCGCGACCAGGCGAAGATTACCGTGGTGCGCGTTCCTGACAGTCCGGGCGTGGCGGCGCGCCTCTTCACGCCGCTTTCCGATCATAACATTATGGTGGATATGATCATTCAGAATGCCAGTACAGAGGGCTCGACAGACTTAACCTTTACGGTTTCCCGGAAGGATCTCAAGGAAGCGAGCCGCATCGTGGCCGCAGTGGTCCAGGAAATAGGGGCGGACCGTTTGGAAATAGACGAAGACGTGGCCAAAATATCCATTGTGGGCGTCGGCATGATCAGCCACGCCGGGGTGGCGGCCCGCATGTTTGCCGTTCTGGCCGCAGAGGGCATTAACATCATGATGATCAGCACCTCCGAGATCAAGATATCCTGTGTGGTAAAGACCAAGTACACGGAACTGGCCGTGGCGGTTCTCCACAGCGCCTTCGGCCTGGACAAGCAACTGTAATAATTTGCCGCAAGCGGTGGTTTGAATATGGGCGAAAAAGCAATGCCGCTGACGCCGGGTCAAGCGGTGGGTCTTGCTGTTGTCGTGGTCATTGCCGCCCTGTTCTATGCAGTTAATGTTCTGTTTCCCTTGTTTTGCCCATCTTCTCCTCCCTCGGCGCCCTTCAGCGGCATCGGAAACGGCAGCGTGCCTGTCGCCTTGAATATAGACGGCCAGGAGAAAGGCGTCTATTTCTTGCCGCCGGGGACGACGGTTGCCGGTCTCTTGCGGGCCGCCCGTGTACAGAGTCCTTCTTCCCGTCAGTCGCAAGGTCTTCTGAAACTCCGGGCTGGGCAGAAGGTCCTACTTCGAACGGCGGCCCCGGCGCCGGTCATAGGCAGAATGAAAGCGGCGGAGTGTTTGGCCCTGGATTTGCCGCTTGACGTTAATAGGGCGTCTTTTTCCGAATTGGTGCTTGTTCCCGGCATTGGCGAGAAGACGGCGGCTCGGATTGTGGCGCTCCGGGAGCGGAACAAAGGCCTCCACAGTCTGGCGGAATTGGAGGAAATAAAAGGAATCAAAGGTAAAAAGCAGGCGAAATTAAGAGGATATCTTTCTTTGGGGTTGCGCGGGGAAAAAGGCCTCTCCGTGGCAGTTCCGCCCCCCACTGAGTAAATGATCCTACCGACGGCTGGTAAGATAGCGGTCTCTAAAGCTGATGACTCGCTGGACGTAATCCTTTGTTTCCCGGTAGGGGGGGATTTGCCCGTTATAACGGCTGACGGTGCCTTCACCCGCATTGTACGCCGCCAGCGCCAGAGGAAGATTGTTCTGGTAGAGATTTAACAGATAACGGAGATAGCGTACACCGCCTTCGATATTGTTTTCCGGGCGGAAGGAGTCTGCTACCTGCATATAATCGGCGGTTTTCGGCATGAGTTGCATCAGGCCGCGCGCTCCGGCACGGGAAACCGCCTGGTGATTGAAATTGGACTCGGCTTTGATGACGGCCTTGACCAAGGCTGAATCTACCTGGTATTTATCCGCCGCTTTGGCAATCAAAATGTCATATTTGGTGATATCGGTTCCCACCGCAAAGTAAACAGGCTTCTCCCTCAGCACCAAAACGTATTTGGCGTTAACTTCCGTCGGCACGTTGGTAAGGTGCAGAACCCCTTCCTCATCCACATATTTGTAGATATCGGCCTGAGACATTGGGGGAAAGGCGAGGCCGAGAATAATCAGCAAGCATGAAATAATGTTTTTTTTCCCTGCAACCATAGCGCCTCACGAGAGATCGGGGGAGCTAAAACTTTTTTAGTAACTCTCTCTGCCCCAGCCGATTGCCCTTCGCTTAACATATCGCCCCTTTTTTTTCAAGTTGTTTTTGGTGGCGACGATAGCTGGATATTCGATAAACTACCCGGCGCAAAAGAGCACATGGCGTAAACATGCTGCCAAGCGCCCCAAAACAGCCCTTTTCGGCTTTCAATCCCGACAACCCAAT
>Ga0209726_10002671_pt1 | contig 25947 bp, 27 predicted proteins | sample Subgrocontami54m_FD_187453 | JGI IMG/M metagenome (GOLD analysis project Ga0209726, IMG submission 187453) | Subsurface groundwater microbial communities from S. Glens Falls, New York, USA - GMW46 contaminated, 5.4 m (SPAdes) (version 3) | ecosystem: Environmental > Aquatic > Deep subsurface >... | reverse complement strand
TGTCGTAAAGGTTATCGTCATGAGACAAACAGGAAGAAAAGGAAAACCTTTTCGAGGTCGTGTTCTTGACCTTGAAGCGAAGGACGATAAGAAGCTTGGGGTTGAGTATAAGCAGGTAGAGCTTATGGAGGCCCCGTTACAAGCTGTTATCAGACTTGCAGATAATATGGATATGCGAGTCACTCGTTTTATCGGTCCGCAGCGACTGCCCGCTTTCCAAGAAGCGTATCGACGTTTTGGAGACGGGAATGATGAGTCGGGCGTCCTGCAGTCTTTGGAGCAACTGGCAGCGGACTTGCAGCAAGAAGTCAAAATGCTTTCAAACGCTGAAGTAATGATCAAAACAGCAGACGTCAGAGACAAATCTCTTGACGTACTTGAAGAGGCAATGACAGAAGAGGAGAGGGAACGTTTTCATACGGGTCTTAGTACATTAGGCGATCCTGCAATGGTAGAGAAGTTTTGGAAGGAGATTATCTTGGAGCGAATTTTCGTGAGACCAGAAAACGAGCTACTCTCTCAACAGGAAAAAGAAGACATTACCGAGTATGCTCTCGCACTCGATAGTCATCAGCTGAAACATTTTGGTGGTTGTGAAGCTATCGATCGGGTGTTTTTTGTCGGAAACACAGTGACGATCAGAGTCGATCGGGATCGGTACGATACATTAAATGATACAAAGGTGACTGAACCTATGACAGAGGAGAGTGGAGAGATAGTACCTACACAAGTCGGCGTTGGTGAGTATCAGATTTGGCGACTGAGACAGGCGTATAAAAGTATTCTTATAGAGGGGAAGTCTATTGAGGTAAATGTTGTTGATACGGACGGTGAGAGCATAGCGGGTGATCTGCAGAAACATGTATAATTGGAAAGACGGTAACTTGCTAGGAGTTACTTATTACCATTATGCAGTCAATAAAGTCGATTCTCAAAAACTTTAATCCTCAGACAGATAAGTATATTTCGAGGGATTTCCAGCAGTATGGCATCTATTTGGCAGAAGAGTTAAATGACTATAAGCATCGATCACTCTATATAAAGCTTGCAAAAACAATGCATCGGACAATCCTGGAAAAAGCACTGACTTTCGTCGCAGATAGCAACGCTAAGAGTAAAGGTGCTTTGTTCATGTGGAAGCTCAAAGAGCTTAAAAAAGAGATAAAAAAGTAATGGAGTCTTCTTTTAAAGAACGTGTCATTAATATTATTCGTCTCATCCCTCATGGAAAGGTTGCTAGCTACGGCCAGATTGCTCTTTACGCCGGATTACCCCGCGCTGCGCGAGAGGTAGGGTGGATCCTTAAAGCGTCAAAAGACGATATGCCGTGGTGGCGAGTTCTGAATAATCGTGGCCGAATCAGTATTGAAGGGAACTGGGAGGCAGACAAAGGACTACAGCGAAAGCTGCTAGAAGCAGAGGACATAGAAATTCGTGAGGATTTTACGCTGGATATTGAGCAGTATCGGTGGAGAATTACACAAGAGGAAGCGAAAAAACTCCAGTTACCCCATGAAGCGATTGAGAGGATTATTCAGAAGTACAAGTTATGAATCAACTGCATCTTTTTATTTCAGGTACTGTTCAGGGGGTTGGGTTTCGCCAGTTTGTGAAATACCTCTCAAAGAAAAGAAGCGTCACAGGTTGGGTACGAAATCTCCCTGATAGTCGTGTCGAAGCAGTGCTTCAGGGACAAAAAGAGGTACTTGAGGGAATACTCAGAAAAATACAAAAAGGGCCTCTCACGGGGAAAGTTACGGCTGTTGAAGTCCTCTGGGAAGAAATAAGTGCTGAGTATCCGGAGTTTTCGATTACTACTTTATCTTAATTGAGTATCTCGAGAAGAATGCAGCTAAGACTGTCGTCAGTGGTACTGCGAGGATAAGTCCCATACTTCCCGCAAGCGTTCTGATAATCTCCTCAGTAATGACTTCGCTGTTTAAAATGACCCATAACGGTTGGATATGTTCGCGTGTTGCTAACACTAAGAAGATAAAAATACCAATCGATGCTCCTGCATAAGCGAGTACGAGTGTGTTGACCACAGAGACGATGTGTTCTTTTCCAATACGGAGCCCTTTTTTTATCAGTTCTGGGACTGTCAGCTTCTTATCTGTCTCAGCGAGTTCATAGACAGCAGCGGTTTGGGTCGTTGTGACATCATCCAAAACACCAAGTGCACCAATCAAGATACCACCTAACAGGAGTCCATGAAAGTTAATCGGATGGGTGAAGCTTTGCTGAAGTATGTACGCATCCTCTGAGCCTAAGCCTGAGAGAAGCGCAATCTTTACAAAGATGGTAGCAAAAATGCCTGTTAAGAAAAGGCTTAAGGCAGTAGCAACGACTGCGATCGTCGTTCTCTGGGAGAAACCATGGGCAAGATAAATCGTCGTGACCAGAATAACGATACAGCCTAAGATACTCACGCCCAGTGGATCGGCCCCGTTAAGGATTTGCGGGATGATAAATAGGACAATAATGGCCAGGCTAATTCCCATGCCGATAATTGATCCAACACCGCGTTTGCCGGCAAAGAAGATAACGGCTGCGACAAATGCCAGAGCGATGAAGAGAATTTTATCGAGTCGGTAACGATCGATGATAGAGAAGTGTGGTTTTCCTTTCAGATCAGTCGTTTTTGTGATGATGACGGTATCGCCGACGTGTGTTTTCTGATCTTCTGTTATCGAAAAAATACCGCCATATTCTACGTGCACGATGGTGTTTGTGAGAGGTTTATCAAGGATGCGAAGATCTACCAGTTGATAAGCATTTTCTTTTCCTCCCACGTTTTTCGTTCCTTCTTTGGTAATGGCGGTAACTTTCGCCTTATAAAACTCTTGTTTTACCGTTTTTTCTTGTGCAGCTACTGCGGGTGCAAGAAACAGAGAGAAGAGGGTTATCAGTATGAGAAGTCGCTTCATGAGAACCTATTATAGCAGAGGAACTGAAGAACTAGCCTTGTTTCTCGAAGATCAGATCGTGCATCTCCCAGAACTTATTTTGTTCATGAGCGCACTCGGTCGCATTTGCAAAAGGTTTGGCCATAGGATGGATTGTTAAAGGAAGATGTCGGTAGTACAGAGCGACTTTCCCTGTATCGATATAGTCTTTCTTAATTTGCGGGAAGGCTGTCGTGAAGAACTGACGACAGAAGGGACATTGCAGGTCGCTGAATTCGATCATCGTGACTGGAGCTTTACTATTTCCTAGAGCTGGGAGATGGCCTTTACTGACAGTGAACGGTCCTACTACTTTTTTCTGGATTGCCTCATCGATAATAATTTTAAATGCGGCGTATGGCTGGGCTCCGACGACCCTGGTGCCGTTTATATAGAAGGTTGGTGTCGCTTCAGCGCTTGCTGCTATTGCATCACTTGCATCAAGAGAGATGAGGTTGTCATATTTATTCTGATCGAAGCAATCATTAAACTGTTTGCGATCGACGCGTATTTCTCGTGCCCATTTTTTTATGTCATCGTTGGTTATTTGTGCTTGTTGAGTATTTTGTGATGTCTGCGTTGTGCCCATATACTGAAGCTTGGTTGTCAGCATACCAAGAAGGAAAGAGAGGAGCATTAAGAGAAAAACCCATAATGGTGCGAGTGGTGTATCTTTTAAGCGAACCTTTGGAAGCGTGATTTCAAAGTAGTCTGGTCTTTTTTCCTCAGGCGTTTTCTTAGGAGAAGCTTTTGGCATGTAACACATTCTACTCAGGCGGAAAATGCTTTGTCAACCCTGTCGTTTATAGGAAAAATTTCCTCGAGAAGCTGAAACTTTTTTGGCTGATCACTTTTGTGCCATATCGTCGTCGTATTTTCCCGTTTTGTTTCGTAGAGACTATCGCTGAGCAACATGCCTATTTTTTCAGGATGCTGAATACTCACTAAAGCGAATTCTTCCTGGTGTGTTGGCCGATCAAACGTAATAGTAATCGTCCCCATATCAAAGATTCCTGCTATGCAGCCATTTTTTGCTATGTCGATTTCAGTACAGCGAACCTGATCGAGGAGGACATCGTTAATAATATGGCTAAAAAGGGGAATGTAGCGGTACTCAAGAATTTTCCCCGTCGTCACGATATAGAGATGGTAATACCATGAGACAAGCGTATACCAGCCAACAATGCTGCTTAGGAGAAGAAGGAGGAGAAGGCCGGGTAAGACAAACTGAAGCGGTAGTGTAAACAAAACTGTTCCAATGATGATGATCCCTGCCGTAAGAAGTGTCAGAAGACTGAGGAGAAAAAGCTGAGGTAGTATTGTTATCCAGTGTGTTCGTGTGACAACGAGGAGATGTTCTCTTTCTTTTGAAAGAAATCGTTCATAGATGCATGGCGAGATAGAAGAAAATAGTTTTTTCATATTGATTATCCTCTGGTGTTGGTCCGTTTCGTGTTTCCATATACGAGCACTATAGAGCAAATATAATCTCTTTGCAGTAAAACTTCCTACGCCGTTTTTGTATGATTTCTTACAAGCAAATGGCTCTCATGTATAATGGCAGTATGGAAGAGCAGGCTGCAACCAGTCTCTTATCCTTTTTTTCAGGTTACCAACGCCTCTTTTATAAGAGACGTGAGATGATTTTACGAGCTGAAGACACGCCACAAGGCGTGTATTTTATAAAAGAGGGGTATGTACGTTTTTATGCTATCTCGAAAGATGGTGAAGAGTTATCGCTGCTTATCTTTAAACCCTATGATTTCTTTCCTGTTCGTTGGGCAATAACAGGGAGACCGTTATACTACTACTATGAATCGTTAACACCTGTTGAGGTCTTTCGTTCTCCTCGGGAGGGGTTTGTTACCTATCTAAAAAACAATCCAGAAGTGCTTTTCCAAATTACCAGCAGTATGCTCATTCGTTTAAACACGACATTTGAGCGGATGAAGTATCTGGTCTATGGTAATGCCTTCGCCAAAGTAGCATCAATGCTTGTTATCTGTGTCCAGCAGTACGGAGAAGAGAAGGGGAAAATGATCCGTATCGGCGTACCGTTAACCCATCAAGATATAGCCTCTCTTATCGGGATGACGCGCGAAACCGTCAGTGTTGAGATGGGAAAACTTGAGAAAAAAGGACTTATCTCCTATGAAGAAAAGCATATCATCGTTACCGATCTGAAAGGACTTGAAACTGTTTCCATGTGGAGCGCTGTTGGATAAAACAGCTTGACATGGATCCTACCCCTTGTTATTATATCCCCACTGGGGGGATATTCCTCGGTAATATTTATGTTTCGACCTAAGGATACACAAGAGCGCATTCTCCATCGCCTGAAAATCGCCCGAGGGCATCTGGAGAAAGTAATTTCTATGGTAGAAAGTGACACCTACTGTATTGATGTAATGCATCAGATGCAAGCGGTTGAAAGCGGCTTGAAAGAAACAGGCAACCTCCTTCTGGAAAACCATCTCAAATCTTGCGTAGCTGATGCAATCAGTCAGGGGAAAAAAGACGAAGCAATTTCTGAAATCATGCAGGTATTTAAGAAAAAATCTTAATAGATAGGAGGTGAACTATGAACAACAATCAACTCAAATATGGATTAATAGGAGCTGTCATTGGAGGTGTTGCAGTATGGTTCCTTATGACAACAGTTTTTAATGCTAGTACTACTGGAATGATGAATTTTAAGTCGACCTCACAAAGTACAACGCAGAACTCAGACGTCCTTGATGCTCACTTTATTGAACAAATGATTCCTCATCACGAAGATGCAATTACTATGGCGAAATTGGCTCAAACAAAAGCACGACGCGCGGAGGTAAAACAGTTAGCCAACAATATTATTGATTCCCAAGGGAGAGAGATAAGTCAAATGAAAGATTGGTATAAGAGCTGGAATGGACGTGAAGTGCCAACAGGTAATCAAATAATGAACCAACATGGAATGCTGGGAAATAATAATGGTATGCATATGGGTATGATGGGTGACGCATCCGATATAACAAGTCTTGAACAAGCAGCTGATTTCGATAAAGCCTTTGTTGAAGAGATGATCCCACATCATCAAATGGCGGTCATGATGGCGAGTATGCTTAAAAATGGAACGCGACGACCAGAAATGAAAAAGCTTGCTGATGACATAATTACTGCACAGACAAATGAGATTGACCAAATGCGTCAATGGTTAAAGAGTTGGTAGGAAAGTAATCTTTTTAGGAGAGGTGCAAAGAATGCACTTCTTCCAAGGAGATAACGTATGGAATTAGATAAATTACTCGTAGCATTATTCGGTATTGGTGGTATTGTTTTTACTTACTGGTTTTTTCTCATGAGAAAAGAGGAAGAAGCTGTGGTTGTGAAGACTAACAGCGTAGATATTACCGTCAAAGGGGGATACTCTCCTGAAGTTATTGCCATTCCTAAAGGTAAAACCACAACAATTAATTTTATACGCCGTGATCCAAGCTCATGTCTTGAAGAAGTTGTACTTCCAGAGTTCAAGATACGAAAATACTTACCCCTCAATAAGACGACAGCTATTCCTGTAACTCCTAAAGAGGAAGGTATTTATGAAATTTCTTGTGGCATGAATATGTTTCATGGAAAGATACTTGTGAAGTAAGATGATATCTAAAAAATTAAAAACACTATTTTTACTATCTATTGTTATTGTTTACTTGCACTTTTTTGAAGAAGTAATTTCAGGGTTCTATAAAAATGATTGGATTATGCTGTATATCAGCAGTCACTTTCAAAACATAAATCAGGCACAATACTATGGTTCTCATATTGTGTGGATTCTCATGATTGGCCCAGCTGCTCTTCTGGTTTTAGGCGGGAAATGGACACAGAGAGTATTAGCATTATTTGGTTTTTTCTTTATTTTTGAATTACACCATCTTATTGATGCAATACGAACACTAAGTTATTCCCCGGGAGCAAGAACAAATATTGCATTTGAAGTAATTGGATTTTTCTATTGGAAAGAGCTATTGAGGAATTGGAGGAGAAATTAAAACATTTTGTTACGAACATGGCAATACAAATTATTTCAAACTATAGAAAACCAAATAGAAAAATTTTGCAGTATCCGGATGATAGATTAAGACAGGTTAGTAAGGAAGTTATTAATATAGATGGATCTATTCAAAAAATAGCCAATAAGTTAACTCAAGTTTTGAGGGATATTGATAAGCCCTTTGTGCCTTGGTTGGGAATGGCAGCGCCACAGATAGGGTACAACAGAAGGGTAATAGTGATCAAAGAAGGCCTCAATAAATATTTAATAATGGTTAACCCTGAGATTGTAAATCAAAAGTGGTCTTTTCCTGCCGTTTCGAGTTGTTATAGCTTAAAAGGTTTGTATCTTGTAAAAAGTCCATATTGGTTAAAAATTACATATATGGATATCAAGGGAAATTTTCATATAGAAGTATTTACAGGTGGTCAGGCAATACTTTTAAAGCAAGAAATAGATCATCTAAACGGTAGATTAGTGTGTGATTAAATATGACAGAAATAAAAAAATCATTTCCAATAAAGGGGATGCATTGTGCTTCCTGCGTAAAAGTTACTGAACGAGCTTTGAAAAGAGTTCCTGGAGTAAAAGATGCTGTAGTAAATCTTGCAACAGAAAAAGCAACAGTAACCTATGATAACGATAATTGCACTCCACAACAGTTAGCTACCTCTATCGCCAAAACAGGCTACACGCTTGAACTTGAGGAAAAGAGCGAAGAGATAGCCCTTGCTGAGAAGAAAAAGGAACTACAGGGGTTACGAAATAAAGTGGTAACTAGCTTAGTTCTTGGCAGCTTAATTCTTTGGGGAAGCTTCCCAGGACTGATGAATACTGCTCCTGCAATCCTCCACAATTTTTGGTTTCAACTGCTTTTGGCCACACCTGTGCAATTCTGGGCAGGACTAGAATTTTATAGAACCGCCATTGCTGCTTTAAAGCATAGAACGTCTAATATGGATACGCTTGTTGCATTAGGCACGACTGTTGCGTACCTCTATTCTGCTTTTGTCATTTTTTTTCCTCAAGTGTTTATGGGGTTAGGTGTTGAGATAATGCCTTATTTTGACGTGGCAACCATTGTGATTGGCCTGATTCTTCTTGGCAGATATTTTGAGGCGAAAGCAAAAGCAGGAACGTCCAGCGCTATTAAAAAACTCGTCGAGCTGCAAGCAAAGACAGCGCGAGTTGTCAAAAATGGTAAGGAAAGAGATATTCCTATTGAAGAGGTGCAAGTAGGCGATGTTATTCGCGTTAGACCTGGTGAAAAAATACCTGTTGATGGTCAAATACTTGAAGGCGAGTCTTCCATTGATGAATCAATGATTTCTGGAGAAAGTATCCCCGTTGATAAAGCAAAAGGAGATGTGGCTATAGGCTCTACGATCAATAAAACCGGCACTTTTACCTACAAAGCAATGAAGGTAGGATCTGATACCATGATTGCTCAAATAATAAAGCTTGTGCAGGAAGCACAAGGCAGCAAAGCACCTATTCAAAGGCTTGCCGATACCATATCTTCCTACTTTGTCCCGATTGTCATCATGCTTGCGTTTGCCACTTTTGGTATATGGTATGTGCTTGGTCCTAACCCAGCCTTTCTCTATGCAATGCTTAATACAGTGGCTGTTCTTATCATTGCGTGCCCTTGCGCCATGGGACTTGCTACGCCAACAGCCATTATGGTTGCAACTGGAGTAGGCGCACAACGAGGGATCCTTATAAAAGACGCTGCAAGTTTGGAACTAGCAAACAGGGTAAACACGGTAGTGTTTGATAAAACTGGAACACTCACGAATGGGAAACCTGAAGTAACTGATGTTATTTCAGTTAATACAATGCCGATAGATGAAATACTGCGACTCGCCGGGTCTCTTGAAAAAGGATCAGAACACTCCCTTGCTGAAGCTATCATCAAGAAAGCTGAAAAAGAAAAAGTAAAACTTGAGAAAGTGACTACATTTCACGCAATAGCGGGGCAGGGAATTGAGGGGATAGTAAATGGGCAAAAAATATTTTTGGGAAACAGAAAACTTATGGATCGAGAACAGATTGATTATAAAACTGCTGGACATCAGGTAAGCAAACTTGAGACTGAAGGAAAAACAGTTATGCTGCTTGCTGTAAAAGGAAAACTAGCAGGTCTTATTGCTGTTGCTGATACTATAAAAGATTCTGCCAAAGAAGGAGTTAACGCCCTACAAGAAAGAGGAATTGAAGTGGTGATGATTACCGGAGATAATGCGCGTACAGCAAAGGCAATTGCACAAAAACTTGGTATAAAACGAGTATTGGCAGAAGTATTACCCGACCAAAAAGAAGCAGAGATACGAAAACTTCAGCTAGAGGGGAAAATAGTCGCCATGGTTGGAGATGGCATTAATGATGCACCAGCATTAGCAGTTGCAAATATAGGAATAGCAATGGGCTCAGGAACCGATGTGGCAATTGAAGCAGCAGATATCATACTGATTAGTAAAGACTTAAAAGCTGTGGCTTCAGCGATCGAATTATCAAAGAAAACTATGCGAACAATTAAGATGAACCTTTTCTGGGCTTTTTGTTATAATATCATTCTAATCCCAGTCGCAATGGGAGCCCTCTATCCATTCTTTCAGCTACTCCTTAATCCTATTTTTGCATCGGTGGCGATGGCTATGTCATCAGTATCAGTTGTTTCGAACTCACTTTTATTAAAGCGGGTAAAAGTATAACATAAAGATATGAGCGGAAATCACGAAGTACCAAGCAATCATTCTCACGAAGAGAAGCATGGGCACTCACCCACACAGGACCATAATCATACAGATGGTGATAATAAATTGGTTACTGCAATTGCTCACTTCTTCAAACCACATAGCCACGATGCAGCAGATAGTATAGATGGTGCATTAGAGGGTTCAAAAGAAGGAATTAAGACACTTAAAATCACATTTGCAATTCTTGGGGCTACAGCACTTTTTCAAGTCATAATTGTTTTGATGAGTGGTTCGGTAGCGTTGCTGGCTGACACTATTCATAACTTTGCTGATGCAACAACAGCTATTCCTCTTTGGATTGCTTTTTCACTCGGTAGAAAAGCAGCTACAAAACAATATACCTATGGTTTTGGGAAAGCAGAAGACTTAGCAGGTTTGTTTATTATTCTCATGGTCGCAGGATCAGCAGCAGTTGCGGGATGGGAATCTATACAAAGAATACTGCATCCCCAAGCGATAACGAATATTTCATGGGTAATACTAGCTGCAATTATTGGATTTATTGGGAATGAATGGGTAGCACAATACCGAATTAAAACAGGCAACAGAATTGGTAGTGCTGCACTTATTGCCGATGGATATCATGCACGAACGGATGGTTTTACTTCCCTTGCTGTTTTATTTGGAGCTATAGGGGTACTTCTTGGATTCCCGCAGGCTGATTCGCTTGTCGGGGTTGGCATCACCATTGCGATTCTTTTTGTGTTGAAAGATGCAACTTTGCAGATATGGCATCGATTAATGGATGCCGTTGATCCAGAGCTTGTTCATACATTAGAACATGCTGCCAAAGCTTCAGAAGGAGTACAAGAAGTCTCAGCAGTAAAATTACGCTGGATTGGACATAGCTTGCACGCGGAGGTAGAAATTACTGCAGATTGTAGATTATCACTTGAGCAAGCACATAAGATTTCAGAGCATGCACATCATAATATGCTCCATGCCATGCCAAAACTGGCAAGCGTATCAGTACATATTGAACCATGCATACATGGAAAGCAAATACGTCACGCAGAATATGCTCATCATAATAAGCAAATAAATGAGATTATTGTTCAATAAAAAGGGGGTGATGTATATGAAATGCGCAAAATGTGGAATGGAAACAAAAGGTTGGAAATGTGCTATCTGCGGTGATGAATCAGAACTGCATGATAAAAGTCATACACACGGAGAACCAGCTTCTGATCGTAACTGTATGCCAATGTGTACAGGATGTAAGCAATCAGAAGCTCTGTGTACTTGTAAAGCACAGTAAATTTTAGGCAAGTCCCTCACAAGGGTAAGGGTTGCTTATTTTGATTACAGCTCTTTCTCTTAAATTGTTTGAAATGAAAAGGCTGGTGTGATTGCCTTTTTTATAAGGGGACATAAGAAGAAATAGATCGCATCAGGTAGTAAAATACTATGAAGTCAAAGAACGATTCAGACGACATTTACATTACTTTTAGTAAACGGAAAGTGCTTTTCGTCATTGTAGTATTGTTTCTTCTTCTTGTTATTAGTGTCCTTCGTTTTTTACCTCCATCGTCATTTATCCAAACGAAATTTGGTACTGTTGCTATTGCAATCCATACAGTTCCTCTTCTAGGAAAGTATATTCCTGCGCGGTGGTTACCGAAAGCATATATAGAAAAGCAGGTGCTTCCTCCAGAAGGGTTTCAGACAAAGCTCACCCTTGGCGATCTTGGGAAAAAGATGGTGGAGGCGGGTGTCATTGATAGAAAGAAACTGGAAGAGAGCTACAAGGGTAGAGGAGGAGTACCAAAGGAAATGAAGCAATTGCTCACAAAGGGCTCGGATAAAGCATTTGTTGTTACGAAGGAGAATAGCACATGGATTATTAATGTTCTTTGGCCACTTGGACTTAGTAATAAAATGGTTCTCAATGAGAAAAGTCCTATTGCAGGTAAGGATGTTGGAAACTTTGCCTCAACAGGCGGTTGGACGCTGGGAAATGAGGAAACAGGAGGAGCATATTTTAATACACTAAAGCTTATTCAACTCTCACAAAAGGAAGAAAAACGAGTAAAAGCATTAGCGGATAGCATTTACCGTCCCTGCTGTGATAATTCTTCATTCTTTCAAGATTGTAATCATGGCTCAGCAGCGCTTGCCCTCACTGAGCTTGGTGTAGCACAAGGATTAAGCGATGGAGAAATTTATAAAACCGTACTTGTATTTAATGCATTTTGGTTTCCTCAAAACTATACGGAAACCGCTCTATACTTCCAGTATGAAAAAAACAAAGCGTGGAATGATATTGATCCAAAACAACTTTTATCCAAAGAGTTTTCAAGTATCAGCGGCTGGTTGGCAAACGTCGATACGCCTGCACGGAAAATTCCTGGTCTTTTACCTAAGATACAAGGTGGAGGAAGCTGTTCTGTCTAATACTACTTTAGACAAGCATATTTTTTACTCAGTGCGAGAATTGTGTATACTTATCTAACCCAATGGGAAATATCAATCTGATTACTATTTTTGCTACAGGTCTTATTACAGGTGGACTTACCTGTATGGCGGTGCAGGGAGGACTCCTTGCTGCTACACTCGCGCAGCGGGAGGGGGATAGACTGAAACACAACCTTGAGACAAAGGGAAATGCCTTACCTATTCTCTCGTTTCTCACAGCGAAGTTGATCGCTTATACCCTCCTTGGATTCCTTCTTGGGTGGCTTGGATCGTTTTTTACACTTTCCCTTTCTTTTCAGATCGTTTTACAGATTGTTGTTGTAGTATTTATGCTGGGTACAGCCCTTAATATTCTTAACGTTCATCCACTATTTCGTTACTTTGTTTTACAACCACCACATTTTTTAACGAGGTTGATTCGAAAACAGTCGAAGCGTAACGATATCTTTAGCCCAGCTCTTTTAGGATTCTTAACGGTCTTTATTCCCTGTGGTACGACTCAGGCGATGATGGCGCTAGCGATCGGCACAGGAACGCCACTTCTCGGTGCCGTAATTCTTTTTGCATTTGTTTTAGGTACGTCACCGATATTTTTCATCCTGGGCTATCTGGCAACGAGAATTGGTGGAGTCATGCATGATCGATTTATGAAAATCGCAGCATTTTCCATTATCCTTCTCTCTTTGTTTAATCTGAATAATGTGCTCGCTCTCTCGGGGAGCGAGTGGACGATGACTTCAGTGGCAAAAAATGTCTATTGTGTCTTTAGTATTTGTAGTGACCCTGGTGTACTGAGCGCTCAAGAGAGTAACCCGGTGAGAGAAGCAACTATTTTTATTCAAAACAACGGCTATTCACCTGATAATGTTACTGTGCGTGCGGGAACTGAGGTGACGTTGCATTTGAATAACACCTCAGGTTCTGGCTGTACACAAGCATTCACGATCCCACGCCTTGGTATTCAAAAGGTTGTACCACTTGGATCAAGTGATACAATTACCTTTACTGCTCCTGAAAATCCAGGAACCATTGCCTTCATGTGTAGTATGGGAATGTATGAGGGAACGATACAAGTAAAGAGTTAAGTAGATGAAAAAGATACAGCTACAAATAACGGGGATGCATTGTACAAGTTGTGCGATGAGCATTGATGGTGATTTAGAGGATACAAAAGGGGTAAAAAAAGCACAGACAAATTATGCAAAGGGTACAACTGAGGTCGAATTTGATCCTGAACAGGTGAGCGTAGAGCGATTATGTCGTGTCATTGGAAAGACTGGCTACAAAGCTTCTCCCCATGATTCAGCTACCCCCTAAGCAAATTCTCAGCAATACTATATAATACAGATTGACTATATGAATCTACCAACGCTTCGCCTTTCTCCTCTGGCTGATGTTGTTATCAGCAATTTTGAACGACATGACAGTCCCAATCATGAGCAGAAGATTCGAGTAAATCCTGTTGTCTCAAAGGTTGCTGTGTGGTATGAAAAACTCCGCAATGCCATGGAGTATCGAGAAGACGAGGTTATTCTTCGGGCAGCAATCGAGCGGATCTTAAAACGAAGACTGCTTCTGGGAGGAAACGCACAAACGACAGCAGAGCCACTCGTTCGGGAGCTCGTGTGGGCTCGGTACTTAGGAGATAACGCCGTCCCACAGTCAGATGTTAAAAAGGTTGAGGATTCAATTAATTACTTTTTAAGCCTTCGCTTACGAGTCTTAAAGCAGCATAAAATTTCCGAGACGACGGTCAATGAGTGGATATATCACTTAATGTCTTCAGATATTGAACATATCGTTAATCCCAATCCAGAAAAAGAGAGCGTCAATAATTTCATGTATCAGATTCTCAAAGATCAGATTACGATTACTGATGACTCTGAGGAGACAAAAAACGCACAGGTATATCTGGCCGTGCGTCGTTCATTTTCACGAGACGACTTAGCGTTCTTGCGCTACCATCTTTTCAAACTCTACTTCGGGCCACTTAACCCAGAAACACTTGATACAGTTTCAGAGCACTTTATCGAAGGATATAAAGAGATTCTGAGCCAACTGAAGCACCCGCGAAAAGAGCGAATCTATACCTATGTCAAACGCCGTACCGCGACGTTTTTTATTCTTGAAGATATCTTACACAAACGAAAATCAGACATCAGGCGCTTGGTGACCGATCAAATAGAGCTTGAGAAAGCCATCTTTGATGCCTGTAATCGACGATACTCTGGCATTCAAGCCAAGATACGCCGTGCCATCGTCAGAAGCGTCTTGTTTATTTTGTTCACCAAAGTTATCTTTGCCTTTGCTGTTGAAGGGACCTACGAGCGATTAGTCTATGGCGAGATTCTGTGGAAATCGATTATCGTCAATACATCGATGCCACCACTCTTAATGATTGTCGTCAGTCTTTTTATTAGAACTCCAGGGCAAGATAACTCAAAACGAATCGCATCATATATAGGAGAAGTCCTCTTTCATGATACGCCAGTACTCGGAGAGGAACTCGCAATTACCAGAAAACGTGCAAAACAAAAACCAATAGCAATCATCTTCACCATTCTCTGGATACTGGCCTTCGTTATTTCATTTGGCGGTATTAACTATGTCTTAGATCTGCTGTCATTTAATCCAATCAGCAAGCTGATCTTTGTTTTCTTTTTAACTATCGTTTCATTCCTGTCCTACCGAATAAGTCTGACTGCAAATCTCTACACAGTCGGGGAGAGGACGAGTATCTTCACACCGTTTGTTGATTTCTTATTTATGCCTGTCGTTCGAGTTGGAAGGCATCTGACAGCTGGTATATCGCAGATTAATATTCTCATTTTTCTTTTGGACTTTATTATTGAAACACCTTTCAAGCTCGTCTTTGCATTTGCTGAACAGTGGTTCCATTTTCTCCACTCCAAACGAGAAGACTTAGGATAGGGGTAGAAAAAGACACGAAAGAGGTGTACAATAGATCACTATGAAGTGGATGCTTATCGCTATAGGGACTGTTATCGTTTTTGCCGGAGGGCTTTACTTCGCCAAGCAATCTGCAGCACCAAGCCCTGGAACATTTTATGCTAGTGAAGGAAGAACACACGTCCCTGTCGGTAAGCGCGTGACGTATAAAACCAATCCACCAACCTCTGGGGATCACTACGCTGATTGGACAAGGCCTGGCGTCTACGATGCCCCGCGATACCCTGATGAAAATCTCGTTCATTCACTTGAGCATGGCTATATCATCATTTCCTACAACTGCGCTTTAGGAGCCGATACGGGAAAAACGACGAGTGGTAAACAGGGAACAGAGAGTGCTTCGTTATCTGATCCTGCTTGGAAAAGTAAAGACTGCACTGATCTAAAAAAGCAGCTCGCAGCTGTTGCTGAGGAGAAAAAACTTTTCAAACTGATCGTTATTCCTCGACCGAATATGCCGTATCGGATTGCCTTGACAGCATGGTCACGCCTTGATACCATGGATACATTCGATAAAACTCGGATTGTTCGCTTCATTGACGCATTCCGCAACAATGGCCCCGAACAGACAATGGAGTAATCACCTATGGCAGATAATAACTTTACCGACGCAAATTTTGATGAAGAAGTCGTAAAAAGCGATCTTCCGGTTGTAGTTGATTTTTGGGCACCATGGTGTGCGCCATGCAGGATCGTCTCTCCAATTATCGATGAACTCGCAAAAGACTACACAGGTAAAGTAAAGGTTGGGAAAATGGATGTCGATGAGAACCCCCAAGTTGCAGGAACGTTTGGCATCATGAGTATTCCAACGGTTCTTGTCTTCAAAAACGGTCAGCCGGTAAAATCGCTGATCGGCGCACAAGGAAAAGATAGTTATAAACGAGCCATCGATGAAGCACTTCAGTAATGGCTTAATATCTCTCCACTGTTATCACTTTCGCCGTTTTTGTTTATAATAGATATATGTACGACGTCATTATTATTGGTTCTGGTCCTGCAGGCTTAACAGCCGCAATCTACACAACTCGAGCAAATCTCAAAACACTGGTTATCGCTGGTGAAAAATGGGGTGGACAGCTCCAGTTAACTTCACTTGTTGAGAATTTTCCTGGATTTCCTGAGGGTATTCAAGGACCTGATCTTATGATGAACATGCGCAAACAAGCTGAACACCATGGAGCAGAGATCGTTGATGTTGCGTTAAAAGAAGCAGATTTCTCAAAGCAACCATTTACACTGAAGACAAGTGAGAAAGAGTATCAGGCGAAAGCAGTTATCATAGCCAGTGGTGCCGACGCTCGATGGCTTGGAGTACCTGGCGAAGAAGCATTAATTGGAAAAGGTGTTTCCTCCTGTGCAACGTGTGATGCAATGTTTTTCCGAAACAAAAATGTCTTTGTCGTTGGTGGCGGAGATAGTGCCATGGAAGAAGCGCTGGTTCTCTCCAAAGTAGCAAATTCAGTCACACTTATTCATCGCCGGGATAGTTTTCGGGCGAGTGAAATCATGCAGCAGAGGGTAAAAGGGAACGCAAAGATAACGCCACTCTATAACTCTGAGATCACTGAGGTAAAAGGAGATATTCGTGTCCAGTCTGCAACAGTGAAGAACAGTACAACAGGTGAGAGTAAAGAGATGCCAGTCGATGGTATCTTCGTCGCTATTGGCCACATACCAAATACGAAGGTGTTTAAGGGTATCGATCTAGATAACGATGGCTATATTAAAGTACAGAATCACTATCACACCAATATCCCAGGTGTTTTCACTGCAGGCGATGTCCATGATCGTTCCTACCGTCAGGCTATAACAGCAGCCGGTTTCGGCGCAGCAGCAGCACTTGAGACAGAACGCTGGCTCTCAATGGAAGGTAAAGAAGCAGAGTTCGTCGCAAATTAAGCTAGATAATCTCTTCTAGATGTTCTCCAAGTGTTACCCAATAGGAATAGAGTGTTACCAGCACATCGTCAGGAAGCGTAAATAGTACTTCGTGTAAGTCATGCCTACTTCCACTCCCAATCAGAAGAAATACTTTTTCTGTGGGGTAGAGAGAAAAGTCTTCAGTTGCAAACGAAGTAACACTCTCTTTTATAGGAAGTAATTTCTTAAGACGAATGATGCTCTGATTGTTGTTTTTCAAAACTGGATAGACTGTACTATAACGAAGAGAGATGTCTATCGGAGTTGTTTGTTGTAGTTTTTTAATCTGAGTGCGTAACCATTGTTCTGCTTGACTGCGTGCTTTTTTTGTTAATGCTCTTACATCACCCGTAAGCGAAGCTTTTCCAGCAATGCTATTGGGAGTCTCACCAGCTGTAAGCGTCCCGACATTAATTAAGAACTGTTTGCTCTTTGCCTTATTAATAATTTGCGCAAGTTTTGATGCTAAGAGGAGCGTATCAGTCGTTTCTGGAAGGTATTTATTTTTAATATGCGTTCCTTTCCCTTGAAGAGTGATTTCAAAATAATCGCCACTGGCAAAAAGAGGATTGATCAGTTCTCCAGCTTTTTCTGATGGAAAGGCATGAAAGGCAAATCCCATACGACACTTTTTTATTTCAGGGAAAGAATCGGTGATGAACTGAGCGCCGCTGGGAAATCCTTCTTCGCAAGGTTGAAAAACAAAGTAGATCTGAAAACCGGGTGGTGGAGCGTTTTTGAAGTGTTCATAGGCCCCCATAAGGGAAGCAAGGTGTGCAGCGTGGCCACAGACATGCTTAACCCCTGCAGTGGTCTGGAGCCCATCAAGCTCTGCCCGGAAAAAAACAGGAATACCTTTCCCAATACTATAGATAAGCGCTGTTTTTTCCTCCCAAACAGGAGCATCTTTAAGCTCACGTTTAATATAGTCACGAGTTTTTTCTTCCTGCCATCCAAGCTCTGCAAGCTTTTCAAGCGTTTGTTTTCTGGTAATAAGATTCATTATGCTACTTCTTGGTACATCCATAGGTTCCTTTCCATATTTAATGGATACGTAAGTAATTTTCCTCCGTCATCTCGTAAGATCGTTGCGTCACCTGCAAGTTCTTCAGGGTGTTGTCCTTGTGCTTCTGCTAGATGCGCCCAGAATTGTCTCATAACCTTCCAGCTTGACACAACCCTGTCATGACGGGAAGTAAAGGGTAGACGAGAAGCAAGCGCGGCCACCGCTTCCGCATCTTTTTCATAGACGTAGGAAAAGCCGAGATGTTCATACATCATGGCGGTATGAAACCAGGTGGGGATGGCGGTGAGATACTGGTACCCTCTCTGTCTGAGTATTCCTTTACTGGTATCTAAGATATGTCTTCGTAACTCAGGGATTGCTTTTCGTGAGTAAAAGCCGGGATAGACTACCTGGTCATGTGAGACGACCTCCTGCCATCGTTTGTGCCATGCTTGAAGCGCTTCTGGGTTAGGGTCAGCGTACGGAAGTGCGTCAAAGGGATTGCCAATAAAAGACGCCGTTTCTTCGTCAAAAACGTCGGTTACTGGGTGACGAGGGTCCAGCCAGTAGGTAGATTCTTCGACTCCTGTTCCTGCGAGAAACGTGTCGTCAGGATGCTTATATGACCAATCTGTTAAAGGAGTTGTTTTCCACGAAGGACCGTCAAGCTTGCGGTCTCGCAGTTTATACCGAAACCACGTTCCGATAGTCAGCTGGGCTGAAACATCATCCGTTTCATATACCGCTTGTGAGCCGGTTTCAGCACAGAGTGCTTCCAGCTCAGGCGTCGATACAATCGTACGAATGTCCTCAGCCGTGAGGAGCTCGGATTGCTGGGGTGTACTTTCTGTTCGTCGTTCGTGAATTACCATAGTAAAAATAAAAAACCTCTCTAAAAAAGAGAGGTAAGTCTATATCGTTTATATGAGACAAATCCTTCCTTTTCAGGATTGGGTGGGGCACCGTTCGACGCTGTCGAGGTTGCCGGATGGGTCATCGAGCCAATTCTCTTACCATCGCTCTTGATTTTTATGTTGTATTGTTTCTTCTAAAACAAAAAACCTCCCGTCCAGGAGGCGTTCTATCTGCGATGAAGCCTCCTTACGAAAGGTTAGGCATCATCATTGCATTTGTTTTTCGATAGATCATAGTGACTCTGTCAGTATAAACTGCTTTTCTTTTTTGTCAAGGGGAGGGAGGTAGCAAAGGAGCCTATTGACATCGCTTTGTGCCTCTGATAAACTAGCTTTTACAAACCCTAACGAAACGCGTTTTATGATGGCATTTACTCAAGATTTTTTTCTAGCCCCGTAAAAGGGAAGGTTGTCTTCGCAAAATTCGTTTTCTTCTGGTTTGTTTAACAATTCGTTTTTCTGCTGCAGACCTGATTGAGTATTGGTTGGTAGTCGTTAGTCCTTGGTGAAATGCAATAAACTAAAGCTTTAGACTGCAGACACATGCTATTTGGGCTCGTAGCTTAGTTGGTAGAGCGTCGCTTTTGCATAGCGAAGGTCGGGAGTTCGAATCTCCTCGAGTCCACTGTTCCGCTCAACACTTGTTCTTTGGAACAAGCCCTCTAAGAATAGGGAGGGTTTATTCGAAAGAATACAGGAGCGTTCAGATATTTATCGTCTACACGTTGGTTTCAACTATACGTTACACGTTATTATCTCATCGCTGATGAGAGATGGCTCTTTGAAAAGTGAAGAGAAAGTTTTTTATACTACGTTCAGTCTTTCTGAGCGTAGTTTCTAGTCTACTCATAATGCCAATAATGGATGCCTAGGAGACTTTGGCCGAGGAAGGACGCAGACGGCGGCGATACTCATCGGGGAGGTGCCATCAACCTTTGATCCGGTGGTTTCCGAATGGAGCAACCTGTCGCTTTGGGCGACAGCCAAACGTAAAGTGATAGTCGCAAGATTATCTATAGCGTTTGGCGGGGTACGGCGTGAACTGAAACATCTAAGTAACGCCAGGAATATAAATCATATGAGATTCCGTAAGTAGCGGTGAGCGAAAGCGGAACAGCCTAAACTGCAATTTATTGCAGGGTTGTAGGGCAGACGACATTCGATGAAGTCTATATAGCAGAAGGATCCGGAATGGTCCGCCAAAGAACGTGAAAGCCGTGTACGCGAAATGTATACTTCCGATAGTTTGTACCTAAGTACCATGCAGCACGATTTAAACTGTGTGGGAATCAGGGTCGACCACGATCCAAGGCTAAATACCAAAGTCTACCGATAGTGAACGAGTACCGTGAGGGAAAGGTGAAAAGCACCCCGGGAGGGGGATGAAATAGAACTGAAATTGTTGGCTAACAAGCAGCCAGAGTGCCCGTAAGGGTATGATGGCGTGCCTATTGAAGAATGAACCGGTGAGTTTTTGATTGCTGCTTTGCTTAACTAAGGATAACTTAGGGAGGCGTAGCGAAAGCGAGTCCTAACTGGGCGATTTTGTAGCAATCATGAGACCCGAAACTAGATGAGCTAACCTCGAGCAGGGTGAGTGTCGATGAAAATCGACAGGAGGCCCGAACCCGTGTCCGTCGCAATGGGCTGGGATGACTTGTGGTTAGAGGCAATATGCCAATCGAATCTAGAGATAGCTGGTTCTCCCCGAAATATATTTTGGTATAGCGCTCTGTGTTTGCGTCATGGGGTAGAGCACTGAATGGTTTTTTGCTGCGCAAGCGGTAGTAACCAATCAAACTCCGAATACGTGACGTTTCAGCAGGGTAGTCAATCTTGTCGGGCTAAGCTGATGAGTTAAAAGGGAAACAACCCAGACTCCCATCTAAGGCCTCTAAATAGAAGCTAAGTTTTAAAGGAAGTCAAGATCCAGAGACACCCAGGAAGTTGGCTTAGAAGCAGCCATCTTTTAAAGAAAGCGTAACAGCTCACTGGCGGATGGTTCTTGGCGCCGAAAATGTATCGAGGATTAAGCTTCTTGCCGAAGATGGAGATGCGTCGTAAGACGCGTGGTAGGGGAGCGTCTTGTCTGCAGTGAAGTTGGACTGTAAGGTCTGGTGGAGCGGACAGGAGTGAGAATGCCGGTATGAGTAGCGATAATATGGTGAGAAACCATATCACCGAAAATCCAAGGTTTCCTCCGCAATGTAAGTCAGCGGAGGGTGAGTCGGCCCTAAGGGTGTTCCTCACATAAAGGGGGAGTAGCCCGAAGGACAAGGCGTTAATATTCGCCTACATGGTATATGTAATGTAAGGGGGTGACGGAGGTGGAAGATTCAAGCGGACGTAAGTCCCGTCTAAGCAGCAAAATAGGAATAAGTGGAAAATCCCTTAATCTGATTAATTGAGCTGTGATGGAAAGCGTCCTGAGCAATCAGGGTGCAATTTGATACATTTCAGCTTCCAAGAAAAGCCTCATTATGTCCAATTTATTGTGACAAAACGTATATTGTACCGTACCGCATACCGACACAGGTGGATTGGTCGAGCAGACTAAGGTGATCGGGAGAAAGAGGTTTAAGGAACTCGGCAAAAAAGCTAGGCGTAACCTATGGGAGATGCCTTGCCCTGATTCAATCAGGGTCGCAGCGAACGTTTACTTAGCGACTGTTTATCTAAAACACAGGTCCCTGCAAAGCCGAAAGGCAACGTATAGGGGCTGACACCTGCCCAGTGCCGGTAAGTCAATGATCTTGACTGAAGACAGCAATGTCCAGGTTAGGATCAAAGCTCCGGTGAACGGCAGCAGTAACTATGAAACATTTGTAGTTATAAAAGTCGACTATTTGCTGGAATATCCGTACCGTTAACGAACGGTTGCAGTATCTGACTCTACCATAGTAATATGGTGATAATGAGTTCAGTGCGGACAATCAGCAGGAAAGACTTAAACCAGGAAGAAATAGGATTTTTTCTCGCAGGATTTGTTGAGGGAGAAGGAAGTTTTAACGTCTCATTACGGCGTAAAGCAGACTATAAAGTTAGCTGGCAAGTGGTGATGAGTTTTAATGTTTCGCAAAAAGATCCGACGCTACTTTATCTACTTAAAGAGCAGTTAGGATGCGGAATTATTAAAGTACGAAAGATTGATAATCTTTATTCTTTTGACGTTACAAATCCGCAAGATATCATCCAAAAAGTTATTCCATTTTTTCAAAAGTATCCAGTTCTTTCAGTATCTAAGCAAAGAAACTTTGCCATTTTTAGTGCAATAGCACAGTTGATGGAGAAGAAAGAGCATAGAAATCTGAAAGGATTACGACAAATACTTGAACTTCGTGAAACAATTAACGAAGGCATAGGGAGAAAACGAAAATACGGAATACTTGACATTTTTCCTGTTTAAGAATCCTCAGAGACTATACGTCGACTCTCGCCTTAGGCGAGAATGATATAGTCCGACCTCATGGGCGACCATGAGAGACGTTAAATCGTCCACGTAACAATGTGAACTGTTCTATGGTAACAACTTCGTTGCCTTAGAAATGACGTGTTTTAGAAATCCGACTATTTGCTGGAAAGACTCAGTATCCAACAGTACCAGAAATGGTAATAATCTGATTGGTGGAGTTAATCAGCAGGGAAGACTCGCCTTAGGCGAGAACCCTCAGAGACTACACGTCGGAGTCCAGCTCAGCTGGACAAGATATAGTCCGAACTTGTAAGCGATTATAAGAGTTTAGGCCGCGAGCCTAAGAATAACATATTTGAGCGAAGTTCCTTGTCGGGCGAGTTCCGACCCGCACGAAAGGTAGAACGACTGAGTAACTGTCTTAAACCTCTACCCGGCGAAATTGAGATGGCTGTGAAGACGCGGCCTAGGTATACATGGACAAAAAGACCCCGGGAGCTTTACTGTAGCTTGACATTTGTAAGCTTTTTTCAATTGTTTAGAATAGGAGGGAGATTCGTCAACAGTGAAATACCTCTCTTTGGAATGAGTGAGCATTACTTCTTTGCCGCACAAAAAACCGGCGGAAGAACAGTGTCTGGTGGGCAGTTTAACTGGGGAGGTTGACTCCTACAGCGCAACGGAGTTGCACAATGGTTGGTTAATCTTGGATGGAAATCAAGATGATAGCGTAATGGCATAAACCAGCTTGACTGCGAGACTTACAAGTCGAGCAGGTGCGAAAGCAGGTCATAGTGATCCTGTGATGGCTAGTGGTAGCCACACAGCTTAACGGATAAAAGCTACCCCGGGGATAACAGGCTGATCGCATCCAAGCGTCAAATTTGGCGCCACTCGATGGTAACATCGGGATGAACGAAGCAACTAATATCGGTGAAACCCTAACATATATGTTAGGATAATACCGAGGGAAGACAATTTGTTGTGGATACGTTTTTAGCTAGAGAAGCAAGAGAAATAGCGTTTTCCAAAAAACAACTGATGTTTATCATTGGTTCACTTTTGGGCGATGGATATCTTGACAAAACGACAAGAGGATACTCTTTACGTATTCATCATGGAATCCTCCAGAAGGAATATGTTGATTTTAAGTATCTTTTAATAAGTAGTTTTGTTAACTCCAAACCTAAAAGAAATGGAAATGCGTACTATTTTAGAACTGTTTCTCATCCATTATTAACTGAGTTGCGAAACATATTTTATTTTGAACAAAAGAAAGTTCTTCCTCGAACATTCGTGGAAAAGAACTTTGACTCTTTTGCTCTAGCAATTTGGATTATGGATGACGGAGCTGCTGATAAAAATCAGCTACGTATTAATACGCAATGTTTTACTCTTGAAGAGAATCTCTGGTTAATTACATTTCTACAAGCTACATTTGGAATTTTATCCACGATCAACGTGGATAAAGGTAAATATCGACTGAGAATAGCAGGTTCAAGTATGAATCAGCTAAAGGAGATCGTATTGCCTTTCATCATTCCAAGTATGCTCTACAAACTGTCCCCGTAACGACTGATTCCGCCAGTTGGCGGATGAGATAGCTCATTATTGTCATTGACAAAATACACGAGTTATCACACGTTGGTATCCTGAAAAGGATAATGATATAGTCTAATTCCATAAGTGATTATGGGTTAATTGCCACAGCGACGATGCGGTTTGGCACCTTTACTAACATTGGGGCGCCTAGAAAGCAATTTCTAAGTCTGGTTATTCGAAAGAACGCATTTTAGAGAGTGCGTTGGAATAATAACAATACTAGTTCAAATCGGTGGACGCCAGTATTATGAACACATACTGGTCAATACCGAGATCGCCGCAAGGTGATTGTATCGACTGATTCCGCAAGGAGCGGATGAGATAGAAGTCCTTGTCAGTAACATGGCAAAATCTATGACTTTTATCATACGACTAGCTCTCGTTGTAAACGAGATGAAGGTATAGTCAGCGCATTTGGTAACAAATGATTGACAGCGATGTCGGCTCATCACATCCTGGGGCTGGAGAAGGTCCCAAGGGTCCGGCTGTTCGCCGGTTAAAGTGGTACGCGAGCTGGGTTCAGAACGGCGTAAGCCAGTTCGGTCTCTATCCTGTATACCCGTCGAGATTTGAGGAGATTCGTCCCTAGTACGAGAGGACTGGGATGAGGGAATCCCTGGTGTGCCGGTTGTGGTCTAACAAGACCGCACTGCCGGGTAGCTAGATTCCCAACGGATAACCGCTGAAAGCATCTAAGTGGGAAGCCGTCTCCAAGATGAGATCTCATTGATCCGCAAGGATCAGAAGACCCGTTGTAGACTACGACGTTGATAGGCTGGCGGTAGAAGTGTAGCAATACATTAAGCCTACCAGTACTAATGGTCAAGCAGTAGATTAGAAAAAACAATTTCCGCTTTGAAGAATTGGTCCTGATCCGCAAGGAAAGGGGAAAGTTCTTCAGGGCAAAATTCTCTTCACTTTTTAAGGAGCTATCCGAAGCAATAATTTTTTGCATTGGAGTTTTTCGGTCTCTTGAGCGGTATGGTCCCACCTCTTCCCATTCCGAACAGAGCCGTGAAACGTACCAGCGCCTACGATACTTGGACTAGTTTTCCAGGGACAATGGGTCGAGGCCGGAGAATTCGAATGCAAAAAGAGAAGCCGCCGCAAGGCGGTTTTTTGGTGTTTAAAGCTATGGCTAGTTGCAAAACACTTCTTATAGGCTTATAATAGCGAGGCTATGAATGTCGAAGCAAGCCTCCCACATGTATCCAACGAATATGGACGATTACAATCTGTACTGATGAAGCCGCCTGGCTTAGAAGCGACGAAACGCACTGATCACTGGGCTTTTGATATGGCATCATTTCCTGGTGTCACCTACAACCGTCTTGGTGAAGGCGCTACTACCGAACACGCACAGCTAGTAGATCTGTTAGAGAGTCAAGGTGTACAGGTGGTGAATGTTCTTGATGAAGTAGATGCAGCACTAGACGTAGCAAAAAGTAAAGGTATACTCGACGGTTTCTTAACTGAACATTTTCCGGTGCTACGTAGGCTTTCTAGGAGAGACAGAAATGATTTGGCAGCAGTAGATATCTATGGGGGAGGAAAATATAATTATGCCACACATGGCGTAGCCCCAATGCCGTTTAGTGATTATACCCGTGATCCTCTTGTGATAACTCCTGATGGCGTACTGGTCGCGAGACTTTTTGGGCAAACGCGAGGTAAGGAACCGGTATTGATGCGATTTATGTTTGACAATAGTCCACATCTTCAAGGGCACAAAGTCATCTACGATGCCACTGCTCAAGAGAATGGCCCGTACTTTGAAGGAGGAGACACCTCAGTATTTGATCAGAACACCATAGTCATGGGGGTAGGTGGTGCATCAGAGCCACGTGCGGCAGAAGAGATAGCAACAGCTACCGGCATGGATGTTATGGCGGTGAAGACAGCAGAGCTTCCCGAGAGTTTTCTTCCAATCATTTCGAATGTAGGGCTGCATTTGGACGCATTGCTTACTATAGT
>Ga0209726_10002663_pt1 | contig 26022 bp, 19 predicted proteins | sample Subgrocontami54m_FD_187453 | JGI IMG/M metagenome (GOLD analysis project Ga0209726, IMG submission 187453) | Subsurface groundwater microbial communities from S. Glens Falls, New York, USA - GMW46 contaminated, 5.4 m (SPAdes) (version 3) | ecosystem: Environmental > Aquatic > Deep subsurface >... | reverse complement strand
GATCTATGCAGTCTGGAAGCGCGGGACTCCTTACGAGGCTCGCTAATTGAATACCAAAAGCACGGCCTAACTTCATTCGGCGACTTTTGTGCTGACCGGGCTTGACTTAAATATACTTAGTTTTTTTTATGTTCAGTTATGGAGGTGTCACCTAAGGAGATGACACCTCGGAAAATTATTTTTGACAAAACTAATCAAATAATGTAAACTGTGAGCTCATTCTTATTTACATGGATATTCGCAACATCGCAATCATCGCTCACGTGGACCACGGCAAAACCACGCTGACCGACGCCATCATGACCCAATGCGGTCACGGTGACGAAGGAACAATGGACTCAAACGCGCTCGAACAGGAGCGCGGTATTACGATTTATGCCAAGAATACTTCCATCATCTACAAAGGCACCAAGATCAACATTGTGGATACCCCAGGTCACGCAGATTTCGGTTCAGAGGTAGAGCGCGTACTTCGCTCTATCGACACTGTTCTCCTTGTAGTTGACGCCCAAGAAGGTCCGATGCCACAGACTCGTTTCGTTTTGAAAAAGTCACTCGAATTAGGAATAAAACCTATTGTCATTTTGAATAAGATCGACAAACCAGCCGCCAATCCGACTCGCGCACATGATGAGGTACTCGAACTATTCATGGAACTTGGTGCCAATGACGCCCAACTCGATTTCCCTACTATTTATGCTATAGGTCGCCAAGGTGTCGCTATGAAGAAACTTGACGATGAGCGCAAAGATCTCACTCCGCTTCTTGATATGATCCTTGAACATGTACCGCCTGCAAATGCCCAGAAAAATTCTGGTGACGCACTAACTGCTCAAGTATTCAATTTGGGTTACGATAACTTCCTTGGTCGTCTAGCTATTTGTCGTATTTACAGTGGAACTATCAAAGATGGTCAAAATGTTTGGGTCAAAGATATCAACGGCAAAACATTTACCGGAAAAATAACGAAACTCTTCACTTTTGATGGCAAAAAGCGTATCGAAGTTAAGGAGGCAGAATCTGGCGACATCATCACAGTTGCCGGCATGCCTGATATTTATATCGGCGAAACTATTATTGATAATGAAACTACACCTGCACTTCCCGCTATCACTGTTGATGAGCCAACTATTTCCCTACAATTTTTAGTCAACAATTCCCCATTCGCTGGTCGTGAAGGAACTTTCGTAACTGGTCGTCAGATTCGTGAGCGCCTAGAACGAGAACTCGAAACCAACGTCGGTCTCAAGGTTGATTTTACTTCCAACGATTCGTCAATTGCCTCTGGTGGCGACGGATTCACTGTCTTTGGTCGTGGTGAACTTCACATTGCAATTCTCATAGAAAATATGCGTCGTGAAGGTTACGAACTCCAAGTTTCCCAACCCAAGGTTATTTTCAAGGAAGAAAAAAATGAGGCTGGTCACATTGAAAAACTAGAACCATTCGAGGAAGTTATCATCGATTGTCCGCAAGAACACTCCGGCGCTATCATCGAAACACTAGGTAAAAGAAAAGGTGTCATGACAAATATGACAACTCATGGCAACCAAGTCCGCATAGTCATCGAGATACCAACTCGTGGTCTTTTGGGTTATAAAAATGCTTTCGTTATTGATACCAAAGGCGAAGGCATCATGTCATCCCGCGTTATCGGTTTCAAACCATACGCTGGCGAGATCGAGAAACGCGAAACTGGTTCCATGACTTCTATGGTCTCTGGCAAATCCCTAGGTTTCTCGCTCTGGAATCTCCAAGATCGCGGTCGTCTCTTCATTGGTCCAGCTATAGAGGTCTATGAAGGAATGGTTGTTGGTGATACTTCCAAAGGTGACGACATGGACGTTAACCCATGCAAAGGCAAAGCTATGAGTAACATGCGTTCTTCCGGAAAGGACGAGGCTCTCATGCTCGTACCTCCATTTGAACTATCCATCGAACGTGGTCTAGAACTCATGCGTGAGGATGAATATTTAGAAGTTACTCCAAAGAACGTTCGTTTGCGTAAGAAGTTTCTGACAGAATTGGATCGAGCAAAGTCACGCCGCAAAGACTTGTAATTTGAGCGAGGGTAGGCCTCGCTTAAAATCACGCTTGTAACTACCGCCGAACCTCCCGTTACTGCTGTACTGCGGAGGTTCGACAGTGGTTGGAAGTGGAAAATGCCCCAAGCAATTGAGGTATTTTATTTTAAGTAAAAGAAAATCCCCACCAAAAAGTGTACGACTTTTTGGTGGGACGACTTGGAACTGCTTAAGATCGTGCGATTGTGGTGATTACCACAAACCAAAATCTTCATTACTTCTTTATCGTTTCTTCAGTGTTTCTTCATTCCGATTTGATACGATTCCATAGCGACAACCATTTTACCCTGTGGGGATGCCAGGTTCGGGAGCTCTCTTCTTGACAATCAGGGCTTGGGAGTTCAAGTCTCCTCATCTCCACAGGGTAAAATGGTTGTCAATGCTTGACAGAAGAATCTTAAAAGGTATACTTGAAGCACTGTCAAGAAGGGGGCTCGAACCAAAGTAAGTCCTGCAAAATCCGCTATTACAGCGGATTTTTGCTTATCTATAATTTTAATTCCTCTACTTCCACCTAGTCTTGATATACTCTTCCGCCTCACTCATCGAGAATGGCTGGGTTGAATTCCCTACACGCACAAAGAATTCTTCTTTCTTGTCACCATTAGTTAAATAAGCTGGTTTATGACTTTCTTTGACTGATACAATGCAAATATCTTTATCGTCAATTGATTCAAAACTTACATTAACATATTTAGTGAATTGTAAACCAATCATTGTTTTGATCAGCATCGTCAAGTGATTTTCGAAACCATCGCGACTTTTCTTGGTCAAAGTCTTGTAATCTCTTTCCAAACCAACAACCCCCGAATCATCATTCACGCCAATGAGTAGTATACCCCCTTCGGAATTAAGAAATGCCACAATAGTTTTCAACACCATTTTTTCTAATTCTTTACTTGTTTCACCCTTACGACCATCGTAACGTAACGTCTCTTTGAACTCGACGTACAATCCTTCACCTTTTTCCAATAATACTCGAGGGTCCCGCGACAAAACACGCCCAGAGGCTTCTTGGACCATACTTTTGATGACATAGACTGATTCATCTACATTCGAAACGTTTCGAATCTTGGTAATGCGACCGTTGGCATGCTCGAGAATGATCGTGGCGTGATGCATCATCATTCGATTCAAGAGCGACTGATATGTTTCTACTGACGTAACGGCATTCAAACTCACCGCTTTGTGACGACGAAATACCAATCCTGATTTTCTAATTATTTCTTTTTCATTTACCTCATACTGCGTAAAGTACCAATCGAGAAACAGTAGCGAAATATACACCAATTGAAACCCTGAAAAAACTATAATTTCAAAAAGATCAAAACGAACATATTTGGAAAAACCCCAGTTCTGATACACCGCGCCATAATTGCCCGCAAATGACAAAAGAAAAAAGAAAAGAGCCGCAATGACCTCCATAGACAACACGTTGCGTAGGAAGACGAGCGGCCCTTCTTTGATGAGTATTTTGCGCATAATATTTACATACTAGCACATTACCTGAATACAATGAAAATTTGGAATTCTACTATGAATTCTGCTTTTAATTTGGGCTATTTTATAGAAATATCTTAGTTCGCTTGATTGATAAGGCTATGGCACCACAGCCACGGTCCTGCCCTATTTTATGAGCTAATGAGCGCATATATGTGCCACTGGAGCACTTTACTCGAATTGTAACAACATCAAATAATTGACTCTTGGCTTGGTCGCCAGACAAAACCTCATTCCATTTCGCCTTAATTTCAATCTGCCGAAAATCACCCTTAACCAGATCGATTGATTTGAATATGCGAGTTTGTAATTCCTGCGTCGTGATTTGTCGAAGCCAACCTTTTACATGATCGGCGTTTTCTATTTCACTAATTGAATAAATTTCAACATTTTTCTTAGGCATTTCTTCTGGTAATTCACCAGCGCGCGCTAATTCATGCAATTGTTTTCCATTTACCGTTTTCGAAGAGTAAGCCGGGTAAGGTTGAGTAAATTTTCCGATATATTTGGAAAAATTAATGATTGGCACTTGCGAAGGTCTACCCTTCGGAACATTTGTCACCAAACCAAGGATATCATGCGTATCCGTTGTCACGCCAAATAATATTTCAACTTCATATTCTTTGTCTAGTCCAAGATATTTTTCTTTGTTCTTACATTCATCGCCAATTAATATCAGTAATTCACCTTCTGCCATTGGGTCGAGTCTACCGGCGTAGGTCATGGGGACTAATTTCCATTTAATTGCATCTTCAGCCAAATTTTCGACCAAACCATCTAATGAATTTTGTCCAGAATTTTTAGCTAAATTTTCCGCATTAATTCGTATTTGTTCAAGACGAAACCGCTCGAGTGCTTCGAGCGGTGTTTCGCCTAGATTTTTGTAAATGAGTGCGGTTGGTGGCATTATAATTTCTGCACTAAAAACCTCTTCTATTTTCTAAAATCCATTCTTCAGAATACCAATTTTTCCTTAGTTCACCTGTTAGAAAAAAAGAGCCTGTAACTAATATTAAATCATCAGACTTAGCAAGCTTGTAAGCATTAAGTAACGCACTTTCTGGATCAAGATGAATTTTTGATATAGATCCTTTTTTAAAATATTGCCAAGATTTCTCCAATAACTCCTTTGGATGAGAACATTTTCTATCCTTGTTCTGAAATCTAGTAAAAAATACATTATTTGCCTGTGGAATTATTTGTTTTAGAATAGAGATATGATCTTTATTATTTGCAATTCCTATAATTAAATATAGTTTTTTAAATTTAATATTTTTTAAATTTACAATAGTAGTCTTTATTTTAGATCGGTTATGAGCTCCATCAAGAACGACAATGGGTTTGTCCGACATAATCTCGAATCTACACATGAGTTTGGAATTATTTATTCCCTTAGCAATATATTTATCATTAACTCCTACGTATCTGGCAATAGCAGTTGCCAACTCTTTATTATATTCTTTATAATCGATTTTTTTAGGTAACGCCAATAAAGATGCATTCTTTTCATTACATATATCATTAAATATTTTGAGAAGTGAGGAACGTTGTTCTGTTGTGATCAATACTGATCCTTGCTTTATTATTCCAGCCTTATCATAAGCAATCTTCTTCAACGTCTTACCGAGAAGCTCAGTATGATCATAATCAATATTTGTAATTGCAGTAATTATTGGTTTTTCAATAATATTAGTCGCATCATATCTACCACCTAAACCAACCTCTAATATTACCCATTCACATTTTTGTCTTTTAAAATAGACTAGAGCAATAGCAAAGAATATTTCGAAATACGATGGTCTACCATATGGACCATCTATATATGATTTATCTATAAAGGGTTTGACATAATCAACAATATCAGCAAATTCATCTGGATGGATATACTTATCTTTTACTTTTATTTTTTCGATTGAGGTCGTAACTAGAGGTGAGGTGAAAGATCCTACTTTTTTATCTGAAGCCATAAGTATCTCGTGTACCATATTTGTGACTGTTCCTTTTCCGGCGGTTCCAGCAATATGAATGTATTTCAAATTTTTGTCAGGATTACCGATCAAGTTTAGAAAATACCTCATTCTTTTGAGATAAACTTCGGGATTGTTTCGATCAATCATATAATCTCCTTCTAGAGGTAAATTATTAAGACCCTCAAGGAAATTGACTGCTGTGTAATATCTTTTAAATTTATTCATATGTTTACATGACAAAATATATCATGAATACAAAAAATTAACACAAGTCTTTTACTTATGAAAAGCTTGATTAGGATTTGACAAAATGTTATAAATATATTAGTTTAGGAATTAGATAACTGATAGTTTTCAGATTTTCTGCTTCCTTAACAACAAAACCACTGGAAAAACTTATGAAAAAGAAAAAAGAATCATTAATGCTTGGGCGAATTCTTCGAAAAATTGCTCCAAAAATTGGAGCCACTATTCTGGCAGAACCTGAATGGGAAATCGTTGGCCAAATCACCTTCAAGAGTGGTTGTCGTTCCTATTACAGATACAACACCCTCGACCTCAACCCGATGGGAGGTTCAGAGATTGCTCGAGACAAGGACTATTCGAACTTCTTCATGAAGGCTATGGGATATCCTATAGTGCCTGGCAGTAAGACGTTTTATTCGGATCAATGGGGCAAAGCAATCGGCTCGCCTCGTCGAAATATTGATGCGGCATACCATCACGCACGGAAGATCGGTTTTCCGGTCATCGTTAAGCCGAACAGCGGCAGTCAAGGTGTGGGAGTCTCACTCGTTCATAACAAGCAAGAATTCTACAAAGCCGTACACGCCGTGTTCAAACGAGACCGGATAGTGCTTGTACAACAACCTGTTCGTGGCAAGGATTATCGTCTTGTAGTTCTCGACAAAAAAGTGATCTCTGCCTACGAGCGTATTCCACTTAATGTTATCGGTAACGGTAAATCAATGATTCTACAGCTCTTAAAGATCAAGCAAAAACAATTCGTCGCTTCGAGCCGCGATACACAAATCAAAATCGACGATCCACGAATTGCGATAAAGCTGAAACATCAAGGACTTAGCTTCCGATCAGTCCCTGCCAATGGAGTTAAAATCTATCTTTTGGACAATGCCAATTTATCCACGGGAGGAGACTCTGTAGATGTAACCGAGAAGGTTCATCCATTATTCCGAAAACTGGCAGTGAAGCTCACTCGTGATATGGGATTACGTCTCTGTGGCGTTGATTTCATGATTGAGGGTGACATTAACGACACGCCAAAGACCTACTGGGTTCTCGAGATCAATTCAGCACCTGGACTTGATCACTATGCAAAGATTGGTAAAGCACAAGAACAAGTGGTTGAGGATTTGTACCTTGAGGTTCTCAAGCACATGGAACATTAATCGGACACATTCAAGTAACAAGTTTCAGCGCTGGGGTTTCACAACTCCAGCGTTTTTTGTATACTAAACCTTATGGATATTAAAGACCGCTTACATTGAAAAGCTTACAAGGCTAAGTAACATTTGTAAAATATAAACTCATTCAACAAAATACCACTAGAAAATTCTGGTGGTATTTTGTCTTTTGTCCAAGGTCTACCTTTGTACCACACTACTCCTCACTAATCCCCTTCGGCGCGATCGCATCGATCATCTCTTTCTTTGGAGAACCAGCGAAACCACTGCCTGCTGGAACCAAGCGACCGATGATAACATTTTCCATGAGACCAGACAGGTTGTCTTCGGCACCACGAACTGCGTTGCCAATAAGAACACGAGTCGTATGTTGGAACGAAGCGGCTGACAAGAAACTCTTGCGTGAAAGTGAGGTTTCAGTGATACCCATGACCATCTTTTCGGCTTTGGCACCGAGACCGCCATCAGCCTTGGCTATGGCATTTTCTTCTGAAAGATAGGTATCATCAACAACCATGCCTTCGGTAAGATTTGTATCACCAGCATCCTTGACGCGACGACGACTGAACATCTGCTTCACAATAAGCTCAATGTGCTTGCGTGAGACAGTCTCGCCTTGTAATTCGTAAATCTTACCAACTTCACCGATGACATAATCCTTGGCGCGCTCTTCACCGCCAAATTCGTAGACTTCATCAATATCAGCAGAACCATCGGTGAGCAGATCCCCCTTCTTGACCTTGTCTCCAACTCGAATAAGAACAGTGCGACGAGATGGGAAGGTGTATTCAACTTCGGCCGCTTTCTTCTTGCCCTTATCTTCAATCTCTGGCAAAACACGGATGACTTTTTCTTTGCCGATTTCTTTGACGTCAGTGATCATACCATCAACACTGGCAACGACTGCGGGGTTCTTTGGATGACGCTTCTCGAAGATTTCTTCGACGCGTGGCAAACCTGCGGTAATGTCACCAGCTTGAGAAGCTGTACCACCAGCGTGGAAGGTACGCATCGTGAGCTGTGTTCCTGGTTCACCGATAGCTTGAGCGGCAACTGTACCGACGGCTTCACCGAGATCAACCAGCTTGTTCTTTCCAAGATCGAGACCATAACACTGCACGCACACTCCGCGGATAGTTTTGCATGAGAGTGGTGAGCGAACAGCGACTTTGGTAACTCCAGCTTCTTCAACAATCACCGAGTCAGCCTTTGAAAGCAGGTGTCCTTTTTCAAAAATAACCTTATCATTGGCACCCTTCACGGATTCGGCGAGTATACGACCACGAATGTTCTTGGACAATGGAATAGCCATGCCTGAAGCGGTCTGTTTGTTAATAACAATGAAATCCTTGGTTCCGCAATCGTCTTCCGAAACCACCACGTCTTGCGCGACCACGAAAAGCTTACGAGTCAAATATCCAGCCTTGGCAGTATTCAAAGCCGTATCAGTAAGACCTTTACGAGAACCGTGAGTGGTAATGAAGTATTCGATCGGAGTCAAACCTTCTTTTGAACATGAGAGAATTGGGAATTCGATAGTTTCTCCAGAAACCGAAGAAATAAGACCCTTCATTCCTGCCATTTGGACGATTTGTTTGTATGAACCGCGGGCTCCAGATGTAACCATGTCATAGACAGATCCACCCTTATCAAGCACTGCTGGAATCGCCTTTTCAACTTCACCTTTGGCATGTTGCCAGATTTCGATATGCTTGCGAATCCTTTCTTCTTCAGTCAATAAACCTTCATTGAACTGTTGAGTAACTCGATCAGCATTTTCTTTTCCACGCGCAATGATTTCTTTTTTAGCTTCAGGAATAACAACATCGTTGATACCCCATGTCGTACCTGACTGTGTGGCATATTTGAAACCAAACGCTTTGATTGCGTCCAAGATTGGAGGAACTTCATTGACACCATATATAGTCATGAGTGAGTCAACTGTCGCGCCAAGCATTTTGTTGTCGATCTCTTTATTTATGAATGGATATTCAATCGGCAAAACTGTGTTGAAAATAATACGGCCGACAGTCGTCTCGAATAGACCGCCTTTGAAAGCCGAGTATTTTTTGGTATTTGGCGCAAGAACCTTTATTTTCGCGCGAAGATTGATGTTGTTGAAACTGTGCGCCAAGACTGCGGCATCTGGTGATTCGAAGATTTTACCTTCACCGAGCATCTTTTCCATAATTTTTGTAACCCAGAAACAACCGAGCACAATATCGAGCTTGTCTACTGACACCACCATATTTCCACTGCCTGGCTTCAAAATGTTTTTATCAGAAGCCATGATTTCTTTTGCTTCCATTTGTGCTTCTTCGGAAAGTGGTACGTGGACTGCCATTTGGTCACCATCGAAGTCAGCGTTGAAAGCCGTACAAACGAGTGGGTGTACTTGGATAGCGTTACCTTCAATCAATTTTGGACGAAAGGCCTGAATACCAAGGCGGTGCAATGTAGGCGCGCGGTTCAAGAGTACGTATTTTCCTTTGATAACTTCTTCGAGAATTTCCCAAACTTCTTTGGCACCATCATCAATGAGACGATTGGCTCCGCGAATGTTGTAGGCAAGTTCTCTTTTCAAAAGTCCAGAAATAACAAATGGACGGAATAATTCCAGTGCCATGTGTTTTGGCAGACCACATTGATCGAGGTGTAATTCTGGACCAACAACGATGACTGAACGACCGGAATAGTCAACACGCTTACCGAGGAGGTTCTGACGGAACAAACCACGCTTTGATTTCAAACTATCTGAAAGTGACTTGAGTGCGCGCTTTTGAGCAGCGGCGGCTGCGGCACCAGCCGATGAACTGTGACGGATCGAGTTATCAATAAGCGCGTCAACAGCTTCTTGCAAGATACGCTTTTCATTTCGGAGAATTACTTCTGGGGCATTAATTTCTTTTAATTTCAAAAGACGATTGTTGCGGTTGATGACACGACGATAGAGATCGTTCACGTCAGATGTGGCATAACGACCACCTTCGAGGGCAACCATCGGACGAATACCTGGTGGGATAACAGGAATACGAATCAGGAACATCCATTCTGGACGAAGTTTGGCTTTGATCATTTGTTTGACCAATGAAAGACGCTTGGAAAGCTTCTCGCGATCTGCGGCACCGGCATTTTCCAAATAACCTTCGAGTTCGGTTTTGAGTTTGTTGAGATCAATTTTCTTCAGCAAATCATAGACAACCTCTGCGCCAATACCAGCTTCAAAAAGTGAGCCATACTTCATGGCATATTTGTGATATGTCATTTCATCCATAACCATACCGAGCTCGAGACTTTCAATCTCCTTGCGAGCATTAACGACGAGTTCTTTCAAAGCCTCTTTGGTCTTGTCATCTTGAGCACCCTTAACCTTACTCTTATATTCACTTTCAAGCTCTTTTAGGAAAGATGCTTTTTCGGTCTCATTTACTTTGGTGACAATGTAGCCAGCGAAATAAACAACCTTTTCAAGATCAGAAGTTGTCATACCGAGAATGAGTCCAATGCGTGATGGGACAGAGCGAAGGAACCAGATATGAGAAACTGGCGAAGCTAGTTCAATGTGACCCATGCGATCACGTCGAACTATTGACCTAGTGATTTCCACGCCACATTTTTCACAAACAATACCTTTGTAGCGAATGCCACGGTATTTTCCACAATAACACTCATAGTCTCGGTCTGGACCAAATATACGTTCGTCGAAAAGACCACTCTTCTCCGAGCGTTGTGTGCGATAGTTGATCGTCTCCGGCTTGGTGATTTCGCCGTAAGACCATTCGAGAATCTTGTCAGGTGAAGCTAGCGAAAGCTTCACGATGTCGAAGTGCTGTGGGTCGAGGGCTTTTTTTGATGTTATTGTGGTCATGGTGATTTTGTTAAGTGTTAAATGTGTAATTAATAAATTACTGCTTTTTGTTTACATATCATATTAATATTATCGACACTTCCTCCAATCGCCCATTTTCCTGTATTATCAATGCATATTGAATACTTCAAAGAATCGACTGGCACATATACTACATATTTTTCAGAGACCGAAAGGCATTGAATACCCGAATTTAATTGGGAACTTATTTTAAGAGCGTTTAAAATGCTCGCTACGAGAGAGGAAATTTCCTTGCTAGCAGAGACATTAATTTTATTCCCCGAACACAAGCTGGCATATGAATTCATGTTGGAATACAAAAGTTCTGATTCAACCCGTAACTGAAGAACATCACGTTGTATTGTAGTTGTTGCAGATTCAATATTCTTTTGAGTTGTTGACACATGAATAGTGTTGTCAGAATTTGGAACAGAGCTGGTCGAACCAATAACCGTAAACTGCACCTTATTACTCATCTTCCCCCATGGAGACGTATAGATTTTGTAAATACCAGGCGTGATGATTAAATAAGATGTACATGGCAAACCAGAATAACTATTATTTGACTTACACAATTGACCATCAATCTTCACGCGAATTGTTTGATCAGTTCTTGGTACGCTACCAATTCCCGGAAGAAAAGCTGTTTCGCCTTTGGAATTTTCGATGATTGCATCAAGGTCACCCTCAAAACCAGTGAGATTCGTACCTTTTAGTTCAGTAACCGTACCGATTGGTCCGGATGAAAGAGAGATTGATGTGATAACTGGGATAGGTTCAGTTGTGACATTATTTAACTGATCAGAATATGATTTTGTTATTGAATCAAAACTATCACCTGGAGCAGGACTAAACTTTACAACTTTGATTTGTGGAAATTGCAAAAGCGTCTGTTCAACAACTGGATGGACTTTGGTGATCGCAGATGATACACCAGCCCAACCATCGATATCCATAGCCAAAAGAACGTATGCAGTGCCATCTACAATCTTCAAATATGCAACTTTATTCGCATCACCTTGTGTAGGTACGGCCTGAGTTGCAGTATTTATACTTGTCTTAATAGCATCAATTGAGTAACTTGCTTCGTTATTAGTTTGTGGAGTTTTAATTTGAGTCTTGTAGTAAATATAACCACCACCCAGCACCAAAATAACCACAATCGCAATAACGAGCGGAACAACGAAACCTTTTTGAGAATTATTTTTCATATGTTTGTTGGGTAGGAGGTGCAACCTCATGAGGTTGCACCTCCTAGTTCTTACTCCTCCTCAACCATCGGCTTATTGGTAAGCTCCACATTCAGCGCCAAACCACGCAAAGTTTTCAACAGCACATTGAATGAAGCTGGGAGATTCGGCGCCTTTGGACGTTCACCTTTGACGATAGCGTCAAATGTTTGTGAACGACCGACGATGTCGTCTGATTTGACTGTGAGAATTTCACGTAGAGTATGAGCCGCACCGTGACCGAGTAATGCCCAGACTTCCATTTCTCCAAAACGTTGACCTCCACCTTGAGCTTTACCTCCGAGTGGCTGTTGAGTAATGAGAGAGTAAGGACCGATCGAACGCATGTGGATCTTGTCCTCAACCATGTGGTGCAGTTTCAAGATATACATATATCCAACCGCGATTGGTTTGTCGAAATGTTCACCTGTACGACCATCGCGAAGCTTCATTTTTCCTGAAGCATCAAAACCTGCCTTCACAAGCTCTTCTTTGATCTCCGCGTCAGTTGCTCCAGCAAATGGAGGAACGATAGCCTGATAACCAAGAGCGTTTGCCGCAAGACCGAGGTGCAATTCGAGAATCTGACCGAGGTTCATACGTGATGGCACACCGAGTGGGGTCAAAATAACATCGATCGGAGTTCCATCTTCCATATATGGCATATCCTCTTCTGGCAGAATACGTGAAATAACACCTTTGTTACCGTGACGTCCTGCCATTTTGTCACCAACAGAAACGTTACGAACTTGAGCGATTTCAACATAAATCTTTTTGATGATACCCGACTCTAGTTTGTCGCCTTTTTCGCGTGAGAAAATCTTGACTGAAATGACGCGACCACGTTTGCCATTTTCCATACGCTTTGAAGTATCCTTAACGTCGCGCGCCTTTTCTCCGAAAATAGAACGAAGCAGGCGCTCTTCTGGAGTTAGTTGAGTCTCGCCTTTTGGAGAAATTTTACCGACAATAATGTCGCCTGGACGGACTTCCGCGCCAATGCGAATAATACCTTCCTCGGTAAGGTTCTTGAGTTTAGCTTCGCCAACATTCGGAATATCACAAGTTGTAACTTCTGGACCAAGCTTGGTATCGCGAACGTTGACTACGAATTCTTCGATATGGATTGAACTCCATTTGCTATTCTTGACCACACGTTCAGAAAGAATAATAGCGTCTTCGTAGTTGTTACCTGACCACGACATGAAGGCGATGAGTGCGTTGTGACCAAGAGCGATCTGTCCATTATCAGACGTCGAAGTATCAGCAAGCACAGTCCCTTTCTTCACCTTGTCACCAACCGAGACGATCGGACGCTGATGAAAAGCCGTAAATCCATTGGTTCGTGAGAAAAGCACAAGATTGTATTCATGCTTTTTGCCTTTCTTTGAAGTAAAGATGATTTTCTTGGCATCAACATAAGTGATCTCTCCATCTTCTGGAGCGACGACGAGACGACCTGTATCAATAACAGCTTTTGCTTCAAGACCAGTCGCAACAAAAGGCGCTTCTGGTACGAGACATGGAGTTGCCTGCTTTTGCATGTTTGATCCCATGAGCGCGCGGTTGGCGTCATCGTGGTTAACAAATGGAATAAGAGAAGTTGCAATAGAAAACGCTTGATTACTTGCTACGTCAATATAATCAATCTCTTTATTGGTAGCCATTGTTGGTTTACCGTTGATACGAACTTCCACTTCATCAACTGTGATAACACCGTTAGCGTCGTATGGAGTTGCGGCATGAGCGATTCGGAAATTTTCTTCCTCAAGAGCGTTCATGTATATAATTTCTTTGGTAATTTTGCCATCTTTGACCTTGGCATACGGAGTTTCGATCATGCCGAAATCGTTGATGCGAGCATACATAGTGAGACGGAGCACCAAACCGATGTTCGGACCTTCTGGTGTATGAATCGGACAAAGACGTCCATAGTGAGATGGATGCACGTCACGAACTTCGAAACCAGCGCGTTCACGAGAAAGACCGCCGGGACCGAGAGCCGTCAAAGTACGGAGATGTTCCACTTCAGCCAACACATTTTCTTGCAACATAAACTGTGAAAGTTGGTTGGTGGTAAAAAATTCTTTTATGCGAGCTTGTAGAGGACGAGGATAAATGAATGAAACTGGCAAAGTCACATCTGGTTCAACCGTGGACATCTTGTCTTGAATATTACGTCTCATTTGGGTGAGACCGAGGCGAAAACGCTGTTCGAGCAATTCACCAACATAACGAACACGACGTGAACCAAGGTGATCGATATCATCTGGCAAAGTATCAGGAGTTGTAGTCAACGTGACAATATGGGCAACAGTTGTGGCAATATCATCGATAGAAAGCGTGCGACGTTCAAGCTCTGCTTCATCCATAGATTTGGCAAAACGCTTGTTGAAACGGAAACGACCGACACGAGAAACATCATAACGATCTTCTTTGAGCAAAGCCTGAACGAAGTTTCGGGCATTGTCGGCAGTAGCTAGATCACCATCACGAAGACGTTTGTGGATTTCCATGTAGGCTTCATCCTTGGTTTTGGCATGATCCTTGGCAAGTGTCATCTCTATAACTTTGGTGGCATCTGGATTGCCCTTGAATAGATTGAGGATTTTTTCACTATCACCAGCTTCAGCGCCGCTAGCGTGCCCTGCTTGTATAGGTAAAAGGATACGCAAAAGTGACGTAACTGGAAATTTACGCTTGCGGTCAATACGACAATATATGGTACCGTCAGTGTCAGTCTCGATTTCCATCCAAACACCACGGGCAGGAATGATCTTGGCGCCAAAATAGTTCTTGCCTTTGACTTCATTACCAGTGAAGAAAATTCCAAATGAACGAGCCAACTGCGGAACGATCACACGCTCAACGCCGTTGATGATGAAAGTTCCATGATCAGTCATTAGCGGAATATCAGCCAAAAACATTTCTTGTTCTTTGACCACATTCAAAGACTTGTTTTTGAGAGTTACCTTGACCTTGATCTGACCTTCGTAGTTGAGCTTATTATCTTTGGCATAGTGTTCATTAAACTTCGGACGCATCAACTCTGGTGATCCAATAGAAAGATCGAATTTCTTTCCGGCATAGTCACTGATCGGAGAAAATTCATCCAGCAAGTTCTTTATGCCATTCTCGATGAGTTGAGTGAACGAAATAAGTTGCGACTCGACCAAGTGCGGCATCTCGGTCAACGGTGCCTGATAGCGAGAGAAAAATTTCTTTGGACGGATGGTTGTGGTCATTTTTTTATAAATTATTAAAAACGCAAAAAGTCCGTTTCGTTAGAAAACGGTTATTAAGTCACATGCTTATATTGATGTGATTGACACTGGGTAGGGTTATACTGAACCTATATAATCCTCCGCTAAGGTCCTTCTTCGCCAAGGCTACGAAGGACACGGCAGAACACAATCTGCGAAGTTGTTGGTACCCTACCAGATCCAATAAAAATGTCAAGCTTTTCTGTGGACAACCCGCGAGCTTGCGAGCGGAGCCGTCCTCATCCGAGGACGGCTCGGGAGTAACGCATGTCAAGTGCCTAAATAGTCACTTCTTATTTTTTATAATTAATTTGGTTTATAATTTCTGTCTTAACTAAATCTATATGTGCAGTTATTTTTTCTGTTACTTTCTGAGCAGTTTCTTTATTACTATTATCAACATACTCTTCCATTTTACCAAATCCTTCCATCATTAATGTTTTTAGACCGGCAAATTTGCCATCCATTTTAGTCTCAAGATTAATAAACTTATTATCCATGTGCTTTTCAAGGTTATAAATATGTTTGTTAGTCATATCAAAACCTTCGTCAACATGTGTTTTTAATCCATCAAACTCTTTTCTTGTTACATACTCACGTTGCATAGGTGAAATTGTCATAGTAGTCATAATTAGAATAATATTTAGTTTTGTAATCATACCCGTTTGCTACACCTACAAGTTCAATTTAATTTCGTGTAGCTTCCTAGAGAAATTTCGCAGGTGAGACAATTATATTCCTAAAATATTTTCGCGCAAGTTCACGACGTGTGGAAAATGTGTTGATATGATATATTTTTTTCCATTTTACTTCTTACCCCTCTTTATCTTCAAAGTCTTCCATTCATCCATCTTTTTATGATGCCCACTTAGGAGTATTTTCGGCACCTTATATTTTTTACCCTTATATTCAATAACTTCTGGGCGAGTATAAACATCAGGACTGGCGATTCTTTCCTCTTCAATAGACAAATTATCGCCGAGCACCCCAGGAATCCTCCGAGTGATCGTATCTATCATAATCATGGCCGGCAATTCCCCGCCAGTTACTACATACGGACCAACGGAAATATCAACCATCGGAAATGCTTTCTTTACTCGTGCGTCTATACCTTCGTAGCGACCGCAGACAAATATGATGTCCGTGTATTTTTTTAATGATTCAGCTATTACATTGGTAAACTGTTTTCCGGCTGGGCTGAAGAAAACTATTTTAATTTTCTTTTTTGCTTCTGCTTTTTTAGGAAAAAGTATGCGACGCTTACCCTGAGCAATTTTCACTGCCGCTTCAATTGCCTTAATAACTGGCAAAGCTTCAATAACCATTCCTGGTCCACCGCCATAAGGTCTATCATCCACCCGACGATCAGCGTAACTTTGTTTGGCACCTTTCTTCGCAGAAACAGTAAAATCGCGCGGATTGTAATATTTGATAGCAATCAATCCTTTTTCCTGCGCCCGCTTCAAAATCGAGGCATTCAGATATGACTCGGTGCTTTCTGGGAATAGGGTTATGAGGTGGTAGGTGATCATAGAATCAAAAAATCGTAGCCAGATGACTGTACCACGATTTTTTGATTTTGACTATATTTAATGTTTTTACCCCAACTTCAAGTCCGCCATAGCCTCATCGACTGTCTTTGAGTTTGGAGTCACAAGTGGAACTGCCACTCCCTGCGCAATGCGCTCTGGAGATTTCAAACCACCGATCGGTTCGTTAATCTTCAGGTTGACGCGACTGTTGTTCTTCATACCGACGACACGGAGCAGTGTGCGAACCGCCTTGGCAGTGTTGCCCTGACGACCGATGATTTTGCCCATATCGACTGCGCCGACTTCGAGCGTTAAAAGAACACCCATTTCATCAACTGTGCGAACAACTTTAACTTGTTCTGGAGCGTCTACTAAAGCTTTGATGACATACTCGAGGAACTCTTGATCTTTCTGCATAATCGTAAAATTAATTCGTAATCGTACAGTTCGCTGTACTGGAACTATTGTACCAAATGAAACAATTAAAACAAATCCCCAAGTCTTGGGGATTGTTTATGCTGTTACTGGAACTTCTGCTTTTGGTGCTTCCGGTGCCACCTCAACTGCTGGAGCTGGCGCTGATTCTGGAGCTTTTGCCGCCTCGGCCTTTTTTACTTCTTCTACTTTCTTGATTGGAGTGTGCTTTGGTAATGCATTCAACTTCTTTCCGGTAATGACTTTTTGAGAAATAAGAAAATTGTGAAGCGTCAAAGAAAGCTTGGCACCTTTTGACATCCACTGCTTGATGGCATCGGTATCAATCTGTTCAATCTTGTTCTTGATGCGAGTATCATACCAGCCAAGATTCTTGAGATATTTGCCACTCTTTGGACCATTCTTGGAATCAGTTAAAACAACACGAAACGTTGGTTCGTGTACGCGACCTGTACGCTGTAAGCGGATCATTAACATGTGAGAGTGTATAGTAGCAGAACATTGGAAAAAGCACAACTTTACAAGCCATGGAGGTGCTACCTAAGTAGGTAGCACCTCCTTAAATACCCGCAAAACTTTTTTAATATCCCCTTTCTTTGTCCATCTACCGAATGAAAAACGAAGTGAATTGGCACTATTTACTCCTACAGCTTTGAGAACATACGACTCTTCCTCATCACGCAAACATGAACTTTTTGTCGAGCAGGATATGCCTTTGGCATCTAATTGAAATAGGAAAAATTCGTTATCAATTTTAGGAATTGAAATGTTAAGTATGTGTGGACTTCCTGTACTATTAACAACAACTTCCGGCTTTTTTGCTTTCAGAAGTTGAACGAACTCATCTCGTAATCGAGTAATTCGTTCGCCCTCTCTGGAACGTTCATTTGTGGCAATCTCTAATGCTTTAGCAAAACCCATAATAGCAGGGATATTTTCCGTACCTGACCTCATTCCACCCTCCTGTCCACCACCTAAAATGATTGGTTGGATCGGTGTGTCGCGCTTCACAAATAAACACCCAATTCCACGCGGACCATATACTTTACTTCCATCGAGTGTTAGTAAATCAACACCAAGTTTTTCAATAAATAATTCCTCGTATAAGAATGCTTGAGCGGCATCAGTATGAAAAAGTGGGTAAGAAAAACCAAAGTCAGACTTTGACTGTGATTGACCGCTCTTTAATCCATGAGATTTAACATCTGAATTCGCCACGGAATTATTCAGCGACTTTCGCGCACCACGAACTATCTTCGCAATCTCACGGATTGGCTGAATCGAGCCGATCTCATTATTAACAGTCATTATCGAAACCAAAACCGTATTTGATTTAATGGATTTTTTTAATTCTTCTAAAGAAATAATCCCTGAATGATCAACTGACAATCGCGTAACTTCACAGCCATATTTTTCCAACATGTTCGCTGTCTCAATAATAGAAGAGTGTTCAATACTTGAAATAATAATATGTGGGTTTGCGACACCATTCTCGCGAGCCGCACGAACTACACCTTCAAACGCCAAACCGTTCGCCTCTGTTCCTCCACTGGTAAAAATAATCTCATCAGGATGAGCATGAACAAAATCAGCCACTTGTTTCCGTGCTTGACCTAGAGCTTTCTTTGCAGTCACACCTTCACGATACAAAGAAGAAGGATTGGCGTATTTGGGTGCTGAAAATGCCTTCATCTCACGAACAACGCGAGGATCAATAGGGGTCAAGGAGGCGTAGTCTAGGTATATGCGCTTATTAAACATTACACTTAGAATTTAACATAAATAAATAAAAAGAACCAAGAACGAACTACGACCACACCGCACACCTATGTATTTTTGTGTGCATGGGAGAAGTTGTGTATAATCATTCCATGAATTCCCTACTCACCAACCCACTACTTCTTGGTTTTATTATTTTAACAATCGCAACTTTGATCTTGCTTGGGCTCGTCATCTGGATGTACCTGAAACTACGTCGTTTTCTCATAGTCGTAGATGCTCACAATATCAGCGACTCTCTTACACATGTTTCCAATAACCTCACTGAACTACAATCATTTCGTACCGATATGGAAAAATACTTAACCAACGTCGAAAAGCGTTTGCGCAAAAGCGTGCAATCAGTCCAGACTGTCCGTTTCAATCCATTCAAAGGCACTGGTGGCGGTGGCAATCAAAGTTTCGCCACGACACTCATCAACGAAGAAGGTGACGGCGTCATCATTTCCAGTCTATATTCCCGCGACCATGTCAGCGTCTTTGCAAAGCCAGTAAAGAAGCATACTTCCGAGTATGAACTATCAGAAGAAGAACGTGAGTCGCTGGAGAATGCCAAAAAGGGATTATAATACCCTTTATAGTTGCTTTAAAGAACCACTCACAACTTGTAAGGTTACGGAATTACTGTTCTGAGAAGGATTTACACCATTCGAACAAGTTGCTGTAAATACATAATCGCCACTTATCGGAACAGTTACATCCGAGGCTTTTAGAATACCAGTGTGGCTTGAAGGTGACACGTTAGATTGAGTCCACGATGCTGATCCTAAAGGATTACTTGTTATGTTACACGAATATCCAGCAGGAAGAGTTCCATTATCATCCAACTTCAACACAAATGGATCTCCTTGCGTTACTGTCATTGTAGTTCCAATCGCTTTTGCGAAATTTGGTCCGATGCTGAGGTTTAGGGTACCTGTTGATGGGGGTGTAACTATGTATGAAGGTAAAGTAATCGTTTGTGCGGGAGAACATATTGGCGCTGGAACTATGGCACCACCTGGCGCTGTTCCAATTGGCGCTGTTACTGTATAGGTGTATGTACCTGCAGGCACTGAACGATCGGTAAGAGGAAAGTTATTAACTTTTTCAGTATCAACCACTGAACCATTTCTTAACAGATTAAAATAACCTAATGTCATAAAGTTTGATAACGTAATAGGTACACTTACATTGTAAGGACCATTTCCACTGCGGATTGGAGTATCGATGGCGCAAGAAGCGACTGGTACAGAAGACACATTAAAGAATTGTAACCATCCAACCACATCACTTCCCCACGCGTAGCCAGAGAAAGATCCTGTATTTTTATTATAAGACACTCCTTGGCTAGAAACGTTAGTTCCAGTCAAGCTGACTGTTGGATGTTTTGGACTAGGAGAAGAATTGTCAGAAAGATGAATCCAGCCGTCCCAACCATTGTTGGTTGAGGAATTTGAAGAACCATATTCGGTAATTTGATTTAAACCACCACCTAAAGAACCTAGAGTACTACTTCCACCAAAACAATATATTTTATGAGTTAATGAATTTTCTGTACAACTTAAAGAATATACTGTGGAAGGTAATACTGCTGTTTTTGTAACTATAGCATCTACTGAAGGGTTATACTCTGTAATCTGATTCAATAGACCACTAGTTAAAAATGAAGTACCTCCACCAAAACAATATATTTTGTGAGTCGATGAATTTTCTGCACAACCAGAACCTCCTCTACCAGATGGTAATACTGCTGTTTTTGTAACTATAGTATCGGTTGATGGATTATATTCTACAATTTGATTTGAAAAAAAAGAGAGTAGAGCATTGTACCCACCAAAACAATATATTTTATGAGTTAATGAATTTTCTGTACAACTTAAAGAATATACTGTGGAAGGTAATACTGCTGTTTTTGTAATTATAGAATCTGTTGATGGGTTATATTCTATAATTTGATTCAACGGTCCTGAGCCTGGAGATCCTGCAAGACCAAAACCTTCATATCCACCAAAACAATATATTTTATTAGTCAATGAATTTTCTGCACAACTTAAAGAATATCTACCAGATGGTAATACTGCTGTTTTTGTAACTATAGTATCGGTTGATGGATTATATTCTATGATTTGATTTGAAAAAGTAGAAGATAGACCAGTTCCCCCAAAGCAATATATTTTGTGAGTTGATGAATTTTCTGCACAACTGAAATTACCTCTACCAAATGGCAATACTGCTGTTTTTGTAACTATAACATCTGTTAATGGGTTATATTCTACAATTTGATTTGAATAAGTCCCATCATTATTAACTCCACCAAAACAATATATTTTATTAGTCGATGAATTTTTTGTACAACTTAAAGAATATCTACCAGATGGCAATACTGCTGATTTTATAGTTATAGAAGCTTCACCTGCAGGTATAGTATTCGTAACCCCATTCGCATTCCCCGATCCACTACCAGTACATTTTGATCCATCCCATAGATCATTTTGACAACCTGCCAATGCCCTCGCCCACCCAGTCACCGCGCCAGTACTCATATCTACTTTTGCTATAGGATCAGTAACTGCAGGTAAAGCTACTATATCATTAGAAGGAGGATTACCTGTTTCTGCTCTATTGAAACTAATCCATCCGATATTTGAAGACCATGCATGATCTGAAAATTTTCCATCCGAACCATTTGGGGTAGTGGCACTAACCTTTACACTATAAGCAACCGAACTCTTTCCTACACCATTTGGACCAGTACCATTGTCGTTAGAATTGAAACTCACCCAACCTATATTTGATGACCAACCCCAACCAGATAGAGAAGATGTACCCGCTTGGGCGAAACTAGCGAATGTTCCGATCGCGAGAACAAGAGCGAGAACTGCAATGGGTACGATTTTTTTCATATAAAAATAAAGGTTAGAAAAGATTAATTACTCTACTATTTTACCGTACAATCAATGGGGTGACTAGTAAGATATGTGGACTGTAATATGTGGACAACCCGCGAACGAAGTGAGCGGAGCCGTAGTCGTATGACTGCAACCCGTGAGCCTTTACGTAGGCGGTCATACGACCACGGCTCCTTAATTGTGTCCTTGCAGGCACAATTAAGGGTTGTCTACCCTGCGCACTATTCTGGCCACTTTTCCACCATCAATAACTTTCCATCCCCCCCGATTTCCCCCCAAATTTCCTCTGTAACAAATGGCATGAATGGATGTAACATGGCAATACTCGTACGAAGTGTGTGCAGTAAAAATTGGATGCGAGAAACACTTGCTCTGTGGTCAGTGCCAGCAATGATCGACTTGCTTTCTTCCAGAATAAGGTCAGCAAATTCATGCCAAACATAGTGATATATTTTTTCAGCGGCAATATAGAACTTGAATGTATCCATTTCTTTGGTCACATCAACAGTTAATTCATGTAAACGTTTCAAATGAGCAGTGTCCGCTAGAGTCCAGTCTTTGAAATTTGGATCAAAAATTACAGCCTCTGCTTTTTTCTCCACCTGATCTTGGTCTTTTGGCTTACCCCGTTCCCCTTCCGCAGTTGAAATAATGAAACGAGTGATGTTCCAAATCTTATTCACAAACTTTTTGTATCCAGAAACTTTATCCTCCGACAATGCCAAGGAAGTACCTGGTGTATTCCCTACGACCAGACCCATTCTGAATGCATCAGTGCCAAATTTTGAAGTCAGAGTCAGTGGATCGATCACATTACCTTTACTTTTACTCATTTTCTGTCCTTTGGCGTCAAGAACCAAACCGTGCAGATAAACTGTTTTGAATGGTACTTTGCCAGTCACATACAAACCAAGCATTATCATCCGCGATACCCAAAAGAAGATTATTTCTCCAGCTGTTTCCATGACGTCAGTTGGATAATAATTTTTGAAATCAAGACTATCGGGATAATTCAGTGTCACAAAAGGCCATTGGGCCGAAGAGAACCAAGTGTCAAATGTATCATTGTCACGCACCAATGCTCCATGACATGAGTCACACTCTTTCAACTTATCATCAAGATCTACAAAACCTTTGTCACAACTCGGGCAAATCTTCGCTGGTATCGGTATACCCCAAACGATCTGCCGTGAAATATTCCAATCCATGATATTTTCCAACCAGTGAGTCGTGATTTTTTCATAATGATCCGGAATATAGGTGATTTCCTTGGACTTGATTTTTTCCAGTGCCTTTTCCGCAAGCGGCTTCATTTTCACAAACCACTGACTGCGGATCTGCGGTTCAATGACAGTTCCACATTTGTAACAAGTTCGAACAACGTGTTTGTAATTTTGGTCAATTTTTTCAACCAAACCTTTTGAACGCAATTTTTCTATAATCAGCGCGCGAGCCTTCTTGATATGTTGACCAGCAAATTCTCCAGCAATTGGCAAAAGTTTGCCATTCTCATCAATAATCTGCTCTTTATCAAGTTTGTGGCGTTCTGCAATATCAAAATCAACAGGGTCATGCCATGGCGTGATCGTCATCACACCTGTGCCAAATTCCATATCAATAGCCGTATCTTTGATAATAGTCGCGGTGATCGGACCATTGATCCATTCTAGATCAATCTTCTGACCTTGTTTGTACTCCGCGTACCTTTTATCATCTGGATGCATAACCACATATTTGTCGCCAAATTTTGTTTCTGGACGAGATGTTCCGATGACGAATGGACCATATTTTAGATAATAAAATTCATCAACTCGCTCCTCATCTTTGATCTCCAAATCAGAAAAAGCGGTCTGATGCTTGGCGCACCAACTCACAATACGTTTGCCACGATACAGCAAGTCGTCTTCTGACAATTTTTTAAATGTTTGATACACCGTCTTGACCACATCAGGATCCAGTGTGAACTTCTCACGCGACCAATCACATGAGGCACCCATTTTCTTGACTTGCGACTTTATATTCGCTGAATTTTTCAGAGTAAAGTCCAAAATTTCTTCATAAAGTTTTTTTGGTTCAATTTCAAATCTAGTACGCCCCTCTTTTTCCAGTTTTTTTTCATACACGACCTGTGTTTCAAACCCCGCATGATCTAGTCCTGGTAACCAAAGAGTTTTGTATCCGCGCATCCTTTTGTAGCGCGTCATTATGTCCTCAACGGTCATCACCAAACCATGACCAGCGTGGAGTGAACCGTTGGCATTGGTTGGTGGCATGATGATAGTAAAAGGCTTGGCGTCTTTCTTTGTCACGCCTTTTTCTGTGCAGATATCAGGATTGAAAAATCCGCTCTCCTCCCAGAGTTTGTATATGCGATCTTCGGTTGCTGTGGGATCGTAGGGTTTGAGGAATTTTTGATTCATGACTTGTGAATGTAACTGTAGCAGATTTTATGCCCAAAGAAAAACCCCACCTTTCGGCGGGGCTTTTCTATGAACGACACGGTGTATTACACACGTGTAACATTCTTTGCACTTGGGCCCTTTTGTCCATCAACGATCTCGAAAGTGACCTTGTCACCAACTTGAAGTTCATTGAATGAAACACCACTCAAATCGTTTGAGTGAAAGAAGAGGTCCTTTGCTTCGCCTTCGCGAGCAATGAATCCAAATCCTTTCTCTGTGAGAGTCTTGATTGTTCCTTGCATGATTTTTTTGATTTTAAGCTACTAGCACTACGAAAAATTCGACGTTCTTTTGCAGTGGGAGCAGTATAGCATGGATAGGTGGATTTGCCTAATTTACCCTTTAGCTTGTGATTTATTGATTACTGGTGCATTTAGCAAGCAAGCATTGACAATACTATTAAATACTGCATAATGAATTCGGATACCGCATTTGCTTGAGCGAGCACAAAACCATGGTATCCACGTGCGGCAACTCAAGCGAAAGAAAGGAAGACATGGAAGTACAAACGAACAGAACATTGAATGGAAACATGGGTGAGCTACTCCACAAGTATGCTCCAGATGGAAAGTATTCGAACGATGACGGAATCGAAACAATACTGAAGAACGAGCAGACGAACAGGCAGTTCACAATTCCGGCGGCTGACAATCCCAAGCTCGAAGTCAGATTCAACAACCGAGAGCTCCTCAGCCGATTCGCTGCTCTACCTATTGAGTATCAAGCAAGGTTTCTCGCTTGTGCCCGAAAAGCAATGCACACCGAACAGCTCATTGAAATCCACTTGGAGCCAGGAGGCCTTTCGGCAAACAAGCGGACCATCAAAATCTTGCAAGTTCTAGTCGAAGGTAAGTCAATATTTGGGCAAGGACATTTTGTCATCTTGTCTTGATTTACCACGTTTCTTTACGAGTCCTACAACTTCGGTTGTGGGACTTTTTAATTACCAGGAAACCCCGCACGACCTGTCCGCCCGAGAACTCATAGATACAATTTTAGGTAACCCTCGTTAGTGGAGATTGGAACCAACTTATTGATGTGTTAGGATTGTACTATCATATATTTCTCTGATCAACATTCGGCCTCAAGTACAAAATTTCGATATGGAGGTACAAGATAAGTCTATTCGAGACAAGATGAAAACAATTATCAATTCAAAAATACTATGAACACGAAAAGGACATCAACATTCCTCATGGCAAACCTAGGCGCAGAAGTGTCGAGGATCCTTTCCGCGAAAGATCGTCATGATGAGATTCAGGTGAGAGAATGCTTTGAAAGATCCCTCAATATTCTAAAAGAAATTATGACTATATCAGACATGAAAGGAAGAGTTACTGAAATCAATTCCTTATCAAATCTTATCAGTGATATAGTAAGTCCGAATCCAGTTCTTCATGTGTCTAGAAAAAACATATCCTCATACTTTATCCCTTTTTCATTGAGAGTGATGACTTCCCAATAAATGAACTACCCCGCAGCAGAGCTGACGGGGTATCGCTGTATACGGATGTTTAGAACAGGGACAATGTTTGGTGATGGATTTGTTTGTAGGAAGCTATACCCTGTCTTTTTACATAGTTCT
>Ga0209726_10002662_pt1 | contig 26026 bp, 41 predicted proteins | sample Subgrocontami54m_FD_187453 | JGI IMG/M metagenome (GOLD analysis project Ga0209726, IMG submission 187453) | Subsurface groundwater microbial communities from S. Glens Falls, New York, USA - GMW46 contaminated, 5.4 m (SPAdes) (version 3) | ecosystem: Environmental > Aquatic > Deep subsurface >... | reverse complement strand
TCTCTATATCTATCTTGATACCCGTGTCGAAAAAAAGTAACAAATCTATGACACTAGAAACGATTGTGTACATCCTTGCCGCCATCTTCGGCGTCATCGCCGTCTACATCGTGTTTTTCAAAATGGGCAGATGAGAAAACACAATCCTCAACTACTCGCGCTGGTGTAATGGCGGAGTGCAAATTTCCAAAATACTCTTGATACAAAAAAGAATAGAATAGCAATTGATATAAGCAGTACTATTTCTCCCAGGTCTATCCGCCTTAAATATACCTTCGTTGGAATGTTGATAATAAGTAACAGCGGAAATAGAAACCAAAAAGCAAATCCGGCCGACTGAGCAAACATACTTCGAGGATATCTGGCTATTCCGGTGATATTAAACATGAGATCAACTAAATTAGACAGCCTGGTAAACCAGATAGTAAACGTTATAACTATATACCACATCGAATAAAGAAGAAGGATTCCACAAACACCGACTATTAAAAAAAGAAAAACATCAACGAGCTTCGTTTGTATTGCGAGCGATCGAGATACTATAACTACATAACCAAGAGCCATAAGAACTCGTGAGATACTCACCCAACCAAACTCCCAAAGACTTAATAGGTATTGTGAATCAATAGGTTTCATAAGGACGCTATCGAGCTGACCCCGGTGCACAACTTTCGAAAATCGACCGAAATTTCTAGAAAACACCGTATGAAAAATGCCAATAATTATCCCGTAAACCCCGTTTAACAAAAGAATCTCCTCTCTACTCCACCCGAATGCGCCTTTCGTTTGCGCAGTCAGAAGAACGACCGAGTAAAGAGAAAAGAATCCCCAACCAAGCGATGCCAATAAACTGTTGTAAAAATTTGCAGGATATACAATGAGTGCTGCAGCATTCAAATAAATCAATTTAATATATACACGAAGATATCGTTTCATAGTTAAAGACCCACTCCGGTGAACCGCTTCACTCCTCGATTCCAAATAGCTTTGTATCCGATAGACAGAATAAATAGCCACAATATTTGGATGCCTATTACTGATAGCGATTGTTCGAGTGTTAGTTTCCCCTGGAACATCCGGACGGGGTAATAAATCGTGTATGGAATAGGCAAAAATGTCGCAATTGTTCTTAGATATTGGGGAAACATATCAAGCGGCACAACAAATCCAGAAAATAACAATGTGAGCATGAACACGAATTGTTCAATACCTTCAAAATCTACTACCCAAAGCGCAGTAAGTCCGATAATCATTTTAAAAACAAAGGAAACCATAAGTGCTAAAAGTGAAGTGAGTATGACCAATATTATCTGAACGGGCGTTAACGAAATCGTAAATAATTGCCCAAACAACATAATTAAAATCATCGTCGCGGCTAAGGCAATAAGACCCATTGCAATACGCCACGTCACTTCAAGAAAAAATTTGGAAGTGATGTATGGCAGGGGTTTTAAAATGTACTTTGTCAGTCCGCCTTCTTTGATATCCCAATAGGCTACCTCATGCTCAATATGGACCATAAGAAATCCGCTTAAAATAAGAAAGAGAAAGTAATAGCTATAGACATCACTAACAGAAGAAAACCCTGTAGGATTGTTATCCGCGATTGCGCCTTTCCAGAAAAACAAAAACAATAATGGGTTGATCAAACTAGCAAAAAACCATACTACTGCTAAGCTTCGGTATTCTATTACGTCTTGTGCATAGAGAATTAAAAGTCGGATATAACGCATAACTAGAAGGAAGTCTTTGTAAATACGTCCCGGATGATGTCTTCGATGTCCGGCTCTTCGATGTTGAGGTCATCGACCGGAAACTTCTGGAGGAGTTGGGCAGCGGCGACGTTAGAGGCACCTCTGGGCACCCGGATGACGGCTTTGGGGAAATTATATTCAACGAGCTCGCCGACAGTCTTCAATTTGTCCGGTGTCACATACTCATCAAGAATGACGGAAAGCACCTTGTGCTTGGCAAATTTCTTGACCAAACTGTCGAGTTTCCCATCGTAGATGATCCTGCCGTGATCGATGATGATCACGCGACTGGCTAACTGTCGCACGTCCTCCATGTAGTGAGACGTGAGAAGTATCGTGGATTTTTTCAATTCGTTATAGCTTTTGATAAAATCACGCATGTTTTTCTGCATCACGACATCCAATCCGATTGTAGGTTCATCTAAGAATAAAACTTTCGGTGAATGGATAAGGGCCGCGATAAGCTCCATCTTCATCCGCTCGCCGAGAGAAAGCTTACGGACTTGGACTTTCAGAAGCGCTTCGACATCCAGAAGCTCAACTAAATCGCGGAGCGTTTTTTTGTATTGAACATCTTCAATCTCGTAGATTTCTTTATTGAGAAGAAATGTTTCCTGCGCCGGCAGGTCCCACCAGAGCTGATTTTTTTGCCCCATGACGAGGGCAATTTGTTTCAGATAGGCATTTTTCCTGTCAAACGGCGTAAAGCCTAATACAGAAACCGAACCGCTTGTGGGATACAACAAGCCGGAAAGACACTTGAGTGTCGTCGTTTTACCTGCTCCATTGGGACCGATAAAACCCACCAGTTCTCCCTCCGCTATCTCAAAGGAAATATCATCAACTGCTTTAACCGTCTGGTACTTGCGGTGAATCAGTGAGCGCAACGACCCCATGAACCCGGGCTCTTTCTGGTGGACTTTGTAGTATTTCTTTAGATGATTGAGTTGGATCACCATATATTGATGAGTATACCAAAAGAGACAACTCCCATGTAGGAGGGAGCGTCTCTTTAACTAATGCTGTCGACTACTTACCGCACTACTTTCTTCAGTGCCTTGCCGGCGGTAAATCCCGGGGTTTTTCTCGCCGGAATGTTTATCGCGGCACCCGTCTGCGGATTCCTCCCGACTCTGGATTTGCGGGACCTTACCATGAATGTCCCAAATCCGGTGACAACTACTTTGTCACCTTTTTTTAAGGAATCCGTGATTGATCCGAATACTGCACCAACTGCTTCTCTGGAAGCTTTTGCTGTGAGGCTCGCTTTTTTTGCGACGACCTCAATTAAATCTGCTTTTGTCATTTTACTATCACCTCCCATCGGGCAGAAGGATAGAACAAGAAGAAATTTCCAGAAGCACGCCACAGCGGGCTCTATGAGGCAATGTAGAAGAAATAGTGCGTTATGTCAAGATATCAGTTAATGCCAATGCTACTTTGCAATCTCTGTCGCTCTAAGTTCGCGTATGACCGTCACTTTAATCTGTCCCGGAAACGTAAGTTTTGCCTGAATCTCATCCTTAATTTGAGTGGCAATGATGGTGGCAGTTGCATCATCTACAGTTCCGGGATCCACCATCACGCGAAGTTCACGGCCTGCGGAAAATGCAAATGATTCTTTGACTCCTTGTTTGGATTTGGCAATTTCTTCCAAATCCTTGAGCCTCTTCACATACCCCTCGATATCCTCATGCCTCGCGCCTGGACGGCTGCCTGATATAGCATCCGCGATATACACGAGCATGGATTCCAAAGACGTAAACTGCGTATCTTCATGATGCTGGGCTACACAGTCAATGACTTTGGGCGGTAAGCCGTATTTTTTCAAAACCACGACTCCCAGATCGACGTGACTTCCTTCGCCCTCCGGGACAACTTTCCCTAAATCATGCAAGAGACACCCCAAGCGCACGATATTAGCGTCAGCACCGACCTCATGGGCCAGAGCAATACCAATTTTGGTTTCTTCAAGCGTATGGGCAATCATGTTTTGCCCGTAACTCGTACGATACTTAAAACGACCGAGAAGTGCGACAATCGGTGCAGGGAGATTGTAAACTCCGACAGAATGACAAAGCTTCTGGCCTTCATCAAACATAATGCGTTCGATTTCTTTCCTCACCTGCGCCACAATTTCCTCTATCCTCCCCGGCTGAACACGACCGTCCCGCATAAGCCGCTCGAGGGCAACGCGGGCCACTTCCCGACGCACCGGATCAAAGCAAGAAAGCCGGATAACACCTTCTTCATCCAGATCCACGTCTACGCCGGTTGCCGTCTCAAAAGCGCGGATGTTTCTTCCTTCCTTCCCGATGATACGGCCTTTGACGTCGTCATCGGCGATTTTGACGACAGAGACAGTATATTCTGCAACATAATCCGTCGCGCCGTGACGCATAGCATCAACCAAAATCTCACGCGCCTTTTCTTCGGCTTCCTCGTGGGCACGGTCCTGCCCTTCACGGATTTCACGGGCGATATCCTCGCGGGATTTAGCTTTCACATCTTCAAGAAGCTGGCTACGGGCTTCATCCCGGGTGAGATGGGCCGATTTTTCAAGTTTGGCAAGTGCATCCTGCTTGATGCGTTCGATCTCATCGAGTTTGCGACGCATATCTTCTTCGCGCCGGTCGATGGCTTCACTACGACGGCGGAGATCTGATTCTACCTCTCTTCGAAGCCTCAATGCTTCATCTTTGGCTTCAAGAATAATTTGTCGCGCCTGGACTTGTGCTTCATTGATATCCTTATGGGAAATTACGGGAGCTGGCGTGGGTGACTCCGGTTTATCCTGCGGTCGAATTACCGGAGTCTTTGTTTTGCTACTCGTGGGTTGTTTCTTGGTTTTTACTAAACCGGAAAGGGTTTTGAGTACGTCAAACATAATACTGTGAGAGTCTTCGTTGGAGAAAAGCACACATGCTAATCCTCAAGCGCTTTAGCCTAAGGATGTATGTGTAGGAGAAAATGATGCGAAACTCAAAAAATTCATAGATTCCTACAATGTATATGCTTCCTGCCCGAACGAAAACTTCCGGCTTTTATTGTACCTTACCATAGACCCCCTCGTCAATGATGCGATGGATCGTTTCGGAGTCAAAGCCGCGGCGGCCTAAAAATCCGTATATTTTCTTTTTTTGCTGAAGCCCGGGTAGCTTTTGCCAAAGCAATAACTTTTTTGCTACCGCGCGTCGGGCAAGGTTAACTTCGTCAAGATGAAAATCTTTTACCTCTATTCCCTTCGTTTTAAGCTCGTGTGCAATGAGGCGGGCGGCTTTGGGTTTATGAGATTGTCGCTGATCAATCCACCAGGAAACAAATTTGGCATCGTCGGCGTATCCGAGATCCCGAAGGCGGGTAAGCACTCGATCAATAATACGGATATCCGAAATCTTTCGTCTTTGTAGTTTTTTCAATAAAAAATATTTAAACTCTTTTTCACTACGGGGACGGAAAGATACAAAACGGATTGAGGATTCGAGAAGTTTAGCGTAGAGATCGTCCATTTATTACTCTGCTTCCTCCACACCCATGGCGACTTTGGTGTGGGCCTGACCAGTTTTGACGGCTTTCCAAATTGCGTCGGTGATTTCTTTCGTCAACTTTCCGTTTTCTTTCAGAAAAAGTTTGGCTGCTTCTCTCCCCTGTCCAAGCATTTGCGTGCCATATTTTAGGAAGGCGCCGGACTTTGATAAAATATTAAGTTCAAGTCCCACATCAATCAACCCACCTTCTTTCGATATCCCGTCATGCATCACATCAAATTCAGCAACACGGAAAGGTGGTGAAACTTTATTTTTGACAATCCGCACGCGGTGGCGGCTGCCAATCACCTTATCTCCATCCTTGAGGGACTCGATTTTGCGGCTGTCCATCCGGATGCTTGCATAAAACTTGAGAGCCATTCCGCCGGTCGTCGTCTCGGGATTACCGAACATAACACCGATTTTTTGACGGAGTTGATTGGTAAAAATAACAATCGTTTTGGATTTGGAGATAACCGCCGTCAATTTTCGGAGAGCCTGAGACATGAGACGCGCGTGAACACCCATCATGCTATCGCCCATCTCGCCTTCTATCTCAGCTCTTGGTACAAGCGCGGCTACAGAGTCTATAACGATGATATCTATGCCACCACTCCGGATAAGCGCTTCTGCAATCTCCAGCCCTTGTTCTCCTGTATCGGGCTGAGAGATAAGAAGATCATCAAGCTTGACGCCTAAAATCTCTGCCCACTGAGGATCAAGAGCATGCTCGGCGTCAATAAATGCTGCGACCCCGCCGGCTTTTTGAGCCTCGGCGATAGCTGAAAGACACACGGTGGTTTTGCCTGAAGCCTCCGGGCCATATATTTCAACAATTCTGCCGCAGGGCAAACCGCCCACTCCAAGGCCTAAATCCAATGGGAGAATGCCGGTTGAAATCACATCAATGGCCATCTTCCCGGCCGTCTGCTCTCCCAATTTCATGATGGACCCTTTGCCGTACTGTTTCTCGATCTGATCCATGGCGAGGCGAATGGCGGTAAGTTTTGGGTCTTGTTGTGGCATAATGGATTCCTTATAAAATCCATGCCATTCTTACACAAAAAATGGTAGAATACAAGACGCACTATTGCGGGGCGTAGCTCAGTTGGTAGAGCACACGGCTGGGGGTCGTGTGGTCGCACGTTCGAATCGTGTCGCCCCGACAATCCAAACCCAAAGCCGTTGAAGAGTCAAGACTATGACTCAACCATACGTCATTTATTACTATATTGCTCCTTCTGGTGATAATCCAGTAAGCGATTTTCTTGACTCACTCATGACAAATGACATCTTTTAAGATATCATCGATGTATGAAGAATAAATTGATGTATACGTTTGAAGAGGATCTTACAAAAAGGCTCAGGAGTCCAAAATTTAAGAAAACGTGGGATGAATCAGAGCCGGAATATCTTTTGGCTAGACAATTAATTGAGAAACGTTTGGATAAAAAATTATCCCAGCGCGATTTGGCAAAAATACTGAAAACGACGCAGGCAGTGATTTCCCGTTTAGAAACCATGCGGGCGAACCCCTCGTTCCATCTCTTGAAGCGCATTGCCGGAGTTTTTGATACAAAACTTTCTGTTCAATTTCAATAAATATGAATAGTGAGGAGCTACAACCAAAAACTGCTTTCTCTTTGGATTGTTCTGACGGTCTTTTCAATGACCGTCCCTAAAATATTGGTTTTTTATATTAAAACGACTAGAATGTTTCTATGGCTGACGCACACGAACCACAACCAAGAGAAAATGGCAAAACGCTGTTATTTCGACAATCTGCCCCTGATTGCCTTTCGCAAAGAATTGAAAAATTACTTGGTAACGGCGGATATAATGTTCCTACTGTAGATTTAACACCTGATGCGTTCAAAGCCTATGGAAAAATTGAATCCGGTGCGTTTGTTCCGTTTTGGCACAATGATGAAACGTTTGATCAATTTACGCAAAGAGAAGCAGGTATAAATAGACCAGTAGCAGACATCGTTACGGACGCGGCTCAAAAAGTATTTATAGAATCAAAAATTCCCATATCTGAACAGGATCGAAAAAAATTACCACAACTTGCCTCTTTGTTTACAGCAGACGAAATTGATCAACTGCAAGGCTACGCACTGTCCATTGAAAGCGAAATGGCTCATGGTTTAGCGCTTGCATTCGAATCAATGGGTAAAATTGAGCCAAGGACAGTACCTAAAATTGTTTCGCCGTTGCCCGCGTTGCGTGAAGAAGCAGATATAGAAATTATTGATTTTAATGCTGCAGTAAGAGAAGCAGCAGACGCTGTGTATGGCTCACCTAATTTTTATCCTGATCCAGAAACATCACCTGAAATAGTTCAAGAAATGAAAGATCGTGAAATTATGCCACAAGAGCCCGATATGATTTACATAATGCAACTCAATCACACCGTTTACGGATCGGCTATCAGAGGTGAAGCTGTAAATCACGCTGATCGAAGTCCTGTTCGGGATATTGGAGGCAGTGACAGTTTGGTTGTTATTGCGAACGAAAAAAACGAATTATTAACATCTTTACTATTAGAACAACGGTCATTTCTGCGATATTTATTAGGGTCACGGATTATCGAAATTCAACGCAAAAGAATGGATGATCTGAAATATACGTTTAGGACTGTCCGGGAACGCGAGATGCTCGAAAGCACTCCTGGTGAAAAATGGCCATTTGATATGCCCGCTAAAAGACCGACTGTAGAAATACAAAGGCAGTAAAGTAGAAAATAGTCAATTGTTTTTAGCGGCGCCCGCCGCACATTTTCTGAATTACTCTACTCAGAGTATACGTGCATGGCAAATAGAGTAAAGTGATGGCTGGATGCTCAACGGGTGCTATACTGAGTGCATGAAGGGAAAAAGGCCTGCCGTGCCGTGGAAGTTCCTTGTACCACTGCTCGTACTTACCATCCCCTCTCTCATCCTCAACGCCGTGCTTCTTGGAAAAAAAACTCCTGAACAAATAATTGATCCTGGGGTGGCGGTGGAAGGCGTCATCGATGGGGATACGATTGTGGTCGAGCCAAAAACCCGCGTGAGACTTCGGCACATCGACGCGCCGGAACTTGAATTTTGCGGTGGGAAAGAAGCCAAGGAAGCTTTGGAAAAATTAGTCATCGGAAAACGGGTGCGCATCACGGAACAGGTTCCGGATCAACGGGGACGGGGCATGGCCCTGATTTATGTCGGTGATCTACTCGTCAATCGCGAATTTATTGCCGGAGGGTTTGTCCGCTTCCACCATGATATGTCCACGAGAGCCGATGAGCTCAAGGCCCTTGGCTTAGAAATAAAAACAGCAAAGCAGGGCATCTTCGGCGCGTGCCAATCTATGACTAATACAAAAAATCCGAAATGCACGATAAAAGGAAACATCGACCGGTTGAAAAAAATATATCATATACCCGGCTGTACGCAGTATCCGTATGCGGTGGTTGAGGAGGACATCGGAGAAGGATGGTTCTGCACGGAGAAAGAAGCACAAAAAGCGGGGTATATAAAGTCGGAGAGATGTGAGAATGTGGGGAAGTAAACTTACCGCTTTGGACTCTGTTTGCGGGCGCGGGCCTCCTGACTTAGGACACCCCATTTTTCTAGCTTCAAATTCTTCAAATTCGGGATACTAAAATTTCTCTCTATTTTTTGTGGATAACAAATTTTACTGGTCTAGTGATGATTGTCATTCCCGCGGAGGCGGGAATCCAGACGAAATAATCCGTTTATAAAAGATTTTCATACAAATCATTCCATTCAGGGTTTGTTTCTTCAATCAATCGTAATTTCCATTGGCGTTTCCATTTCTTTATTTGTTTTTCTCTTCTTATTGCAGATTCCGGATTACTGTGGATTTCATAATAAACCAAATGGTGGACTTCATACCTCTTTGTAAATCCATCTACTGTTTTGCTCTTATGCTCCCATACACGTCGTACCAAATTATCAGTTATTCCAACATACAGAGTTCCGTTTCTTTGCGAAGACAGGATATACACACAATACGTTTTATCAGACATACAGTAATTATAGCCTGGATCCCCGCCTGCGCGGGGATGACACGGAAAATACTACATCGTGTGGATAACCAGAAATACGGTAAGTCTTGGGGCACTAAATGTCCTAAGTCAAGAAGATATCGGGGAGCAGTGGTTCTGTACGGAGAAAGAAGCACAAAAAGCGGGGTATATAAAGTCGGAGAGATGTGAGAATGTGGGGAAGTAAACTTACCGCTTTGGACTCTGTTTGCGGGCACGGGCCTTCCCGGCGCGGCCGGCTTTGCGGCGCTCTTTAGCCCTCGGATCGCGCGTCATAAACCCTCGCTTTTTGAGGATCGGCCGGAATTTCTCTTTATCTACTTTTTCAAGCGCGCGGGATATACCCAAAATGACGGCTCCCATCTGTCCGGATAACCCACCACCAGACACTTTTATGCTTGTGGCAAACCGGTTCATGGTGTTTGTCGTACGAAACGGTTCCTGAATCATTTTTTTAAACACTTCACCGGGAAAATAGTGTTCGGCCGGGCGTCCGTTAACGACGATATCCCCCTTGGAGATCTCAATCTGCCCTACTTTGGCCGCGCTCTCCTTTACCACATAGAGACGGACACGGGCAGTAGCTACTCTCCTTCGTCCGACTGCTTCATAGTACGATAGTGTTGATGGTTCTGGTGTCATGATGCAATAAATTTATCTTTGTACGGATGCTCTGCTTCCGGATAGATCCAAAGACGAGTGATAAGCCGGTCCCGGAGTTTGTTTTTTGGCAACATCCCATAGACAGCCGACCGAATAATCTTCGTTGGTTTTTCTTTCCTGACCTGCCACAGTGCTTTTGTCTTGAGTCCTCCGGGAAAACCCGAATATTTTGTATAGAGCTTATCGGTTTCTTTCTTGCCGGTGACGGCGACATGCGTTGCGTTAATCACAACAACATGGTCACCGCAGTCCAGATGCCGGACAAAGTACGGTTTACTTTTCCCCATGAGCGCATGGGCAATTTCACTAGATTGACGGCCAAGCACCTTATCTTTCACGTCAAATAGGTGCCACGTTCTTACAATCTGCTTTTTTTTCGTACTTTGTGTAGTAGTTTTCATTTTGTTTTCTTTGGTCTTCCGCGCTTGACTGGTTCCGGAGCTTTTATAATCTCTGCAATCACCCGCGCGTCGACGAACTGGAGCATCACTACTTCTGCTGAATCTCCGCTACGCGGCCCCAACTTAACAATCCGCGTGAACCCGCTGCTACGGAGGGCAAAGCGCGTGGTGGCATCGGCAAAAAGGAGTTTCTCGGTAATTTTATCGCTGAGCACATTCTTCACCGACTGGCGAGCGCTGCTGCTGCCTACTTTTGCCCGGGTTACCAACTTTTCCACGAGCGGTTGGACAGCTTTAGCGCGGGCGTAGGTCGTATGCAATTGCCCGTGACGGATAAGGTCGCGTGCAAGACCGGCAAGGAGCCTGCGACGTTCGTTTTTTGTTCGCGATAACTTCCGGCCGAATACAGAATGCCTCATACAGTTAACGCTACTCCCTTCTCCCGGAGTTTTTCTTCCACTAACCCGAGCGACTTACTCCCAAGATTTTTTATCTTCATGAGCTCTCCCCGCGGTGTCCCCAACAGTTGCCCGATGGTTTCAATTCCACCGTTACCCAGCGCATTGACGATCCTTGTTGGAATATCAAGCTCCTCAATACGCATTTTGAGTACTTCGTCGGAAATCGCAGGACTCACTGCGACACTCTCTGCCACACCTACGCTTTTCGGTTCTACAACCTGCACAAAGTAGGAAACCAATAATTTTGCCGCATACTTAAGCGCATCAAGCGGAAGCATCGATCCATCGGTCCAGATTTCCATGACGAGCTTGTCCAAATTGGTCATCCGGCCCACGCGGGTGGCTTCTACACGATAGTTAACCCGTGAAACCGGCGAAAAGAGCGCGGACACGGGGATCCTGCCTATCTCATCCACTTTTTTCTCATCAGCGGCCACATAGCCAAAACCCTGTTCAACGGTCATCTCCATCTCTAGACTTGCTTTTTTGTCTGCCAGGGTGCCTAAAACGACGTCGGGATTGACAACTGTTACTCCCGAAGGTGCCTCGATATCCCCCGCAGTAATCTCTCCCGGCCCTTTTGCCGCAAGCGTAATGGTTACCGGTTCAGAAGAAGGCATTACCAATCGCACTTTCTTAAGATTTAATAGAAGTGCTACGACGTCTTCCTTAAGCCCAGGAACAGTGGAAAACTGATGTTGCACGCCGGCAATCTTCACCGACGTAATGGCCGAGCCGGAAAGCGACGTGAGGAGCACGCGACGCAAACTATTTCCGAGTGTTTGTCCGAATCCCTGCTCTAAAGGCTCAATCACAAATAACCCGTAATCGGGCTTATCTACCTCTGTTTTGATTTTGAATGTTGGCTCCTGCATAGAAATCTCCTTTCTTAACGTGAATAATGTTCGACAATAAGCTGCTCGTTGATGTCTTCTTTGATATCGCGCCTTTCGGGAAGTCTCACGACTTTTGCCACCGGACCTTTACGCTCCAACCACTCCGGAAGCTGCTCGGGTAAGGCTTCTAAAAGCTTTTTGACTGCCGGAATCGTGAGCCCCTTGGTTCCCAAGGTAATCACATCACCCGCCTCTACTTCATAAGACGGAATGGTGAGCTTGTGCCCATTGACCAATATATGACCATGAGACACGTACTGGCGTGCCCCAGGGCGCGTGGGCGCTAGTCCCGCACGATACATTGTGTTATCTAAACGACTTTCCAAAAACTCCAAAAGCTTCTCTCCGGTATTTCCCCGCCATTTCCGTGCCCGTGCGTAAATCCGGCGAAACTGACGCTCGAGAACACCATAGAGCCGCTTGACGCGCTGCTTCTCACGAAGTTGCTCGCCAAAATCAGAAAGCTTCCTTCTTCCCTTTGATCCGTGCATACCGGGCGGCACCCCAAGACGCTTGAGAAGATTTGCATGGGACTTCGTCCCTACGGTTTTTAAGCCCAGATCAATGCCTTCCCGACGGGCGAGTCTATTTTTAGGTCCTGTATATCGAGCCATAAATAACTGTTACTTCGTTGATTCGTTACTTAGTTACTTCGCAAAAAAACTCTTGAATTTCGAAGTAACGAACTAACGTGTGTTGCGAACTAACATTTATACCCTTCGTTTCTTCTTTGCCCTTACTCCGTTATGCGGAATGGGGGTGACGTCTGCGATAAGCGTAATTTGCAGTCCCACGGCTTTCAAACCCCTAAGCGCGGCGTCGCGTCCTGCCCCAGGACCCTTAATATACACTTCCACTTCCCGTAGACCCTGGGTTTGGGCTTTTCGGGCTACCGCCTCTACTGCGGTCGTTGCCGCATACGGAGTACTTTTGCGCGCACCTTTAAATCCTGCCATACCGGAAGATCCCCAACACAAGGTGTTTCCCTCCATGTCTGTAATCGTCACGATCGTATTGTTAAACGTGGCGGCGATAAACACCTTACCCTTCTCTACTACGCGTTTGGTTTTTTGAGTTGCCATAAATTATTTCTTCGATTCCTCTGTCGTCTTCTCTGCTACTTTTGCCCGATCATCTTTTTTCAGTGCGCCGATGGTGACTCTCTTGCCACGTTTGGTACGGGCGTTACTGCGCGTCCGTTGGCCACGGGAGGGGAGTTTCTTGGCATGCCGTGTCCCCCGGTAACTCCCGATGTCACGCAAGCGTTTAATGTTGTCTGAAATATTCCGGCGCAGATCTCCTTCGACCATGGCTTTCTTCTCTATGGTTTTGGCGATTTTCCCAACTTCTTCATCAGTTAATGTGTTGACGCGCCGGTTTGCCTCAATTCCCGCTTCAGCGAGGATGGGCAAAACGTTTACACGTCCGATTCCATAAAGATACGTGAGACTAATATCCACGCGCTTGTCATTGGGTATGTCTACACCGATAATTCTAACCATAATTATCCTTGTCTCTGTTTATGTTTCGGGTTTGGACAAATAACATATACCATGCCGCGCCGACGGACAATACTACATTTGACACACATGGGTTTGACACTTGCTCTGACTTTCATAGTTATTTTGTCCTATACGTAATCCTTCCCTTTGTGGCGTCATACGGCGTCATTTCAAGCTTGACCCGATCCCCGGGCATAATCCTAATAAAATGAATCCGCATTTTTCCGGACAAATGGCAAAGAACAATCCTGCCATTGGGTAATTTGACCCGAAACAAGGTGTTGGGGAGACATTCTGTCACTTCCCCCTCTACTTCAATGCTGCCTTGATGCGCCATAAAACAATAAAACACCCCCATTACGCCTATGGGGTGGATACAAAAAACTAGTATACCTTATAGTACCACCTGGGTCAATACCTGGGGCTGCCCCTCGGTAATGGCGATGGTATGCTCAAAAACCGCCGTAAGCGACCCATCAGAAGAAACGATAGACCAACCATCATCATTCGGATAGACCACAGTCCCGCTCCCCATGGCATAGATGACCTCAATAGCGATGGTTTGTCCGGGTATGAGCTCGGGGGTGGTCTCTACCGGGGCTTTGATAAATCCGGGAACCTGAGGGGCTTCATGAAGCTCTCTCCCAACGCCGTGACCGACTAAAGTTTTCACGATGCCATAGCCCGCACCCTCAACAATCCGCTGAATGGTTTGCGAGATATGGCCTACTCTATTGCCTACTCTCACCTGATCAATCGCTTTCCACAGTGCATCTTCTCCTACCTTAAGAAATTCTTGTATTTCACTTTTCCAGCCAGAGGCTGGTCCGCCTTTGGCGGAGACTTCTTTGGTCCATGCCGTATCGGTATGAAATCCCTTATAGAGAATCCCTACGTCGATTGTCAACACATCACTGTCTTTGAGCACATAGTTCGTAGGTATTCCATGCACGACCACGTCATTGACACATAAACATGTCGCCCACTTATACCCTTTGACGGTTTTAAAAGACGCTTCTCCCCCGGCAGCCGCGATCAACTGATCTGCAAGCATTTCAATATCCATAAGCGTTACACCCGATTGGGCTTTATTCAGAAGCTTTTGGAGAATATCTCCGAGTTTAGCGCCTCCTTCACGCATGATCGCGATTTCTTCTTTAGTTTTTACGATCATAAGGAGGAGTAATATGTCTCTAGTTGCTCGCGAAATTCTTCTTCTGTTCCTTCATTAATAATCAAATAATCGGCGAGCGCAATCGGCCCGCCTTTGTTCAGGTTTTCTATTTCCGCGATATCTCTACTGCGAGCTTCCTCCCGAGTAAGCGGTCGCACCGAACGCGTAGAGAGACGCTCGTAACGTATTTCCGGTTGTGCATATATACATAACAGCCGAAGATTCTGAAACCGTTTACTGAGGAATATATATTCTTCCCAACTATATAATCCATCAAGAACAATCAAAGCATGATCTTTTGCTGCTGAAAGAATTCGGGGTTCGATTTTAATGGCCATGGCTGCCATACCCAATTCTTTGCGGAGAGATTCACGATAGGTCCGCTCGTTCTTTTCGTTAAGAGGAAGCCCCAATTCTTTCAGTCCGATATCCGTCTGGTCGCCGAAACGAAGGACCGGTATCCCCTTTTTTCGAAAAAAATCCGCCGTGATGCTTTTTCCGGCTCCCGGCATACCGACAATGGCAATGAGTTGGAAGGTATCGTTCATGAAGCGTGGTTGAGTATTTTCTGATGCACAGCTTCAATAGATTGGTCGGCGTTCACCTCAACGAGTACACCTTTTTGCCGATAATACTCCAAGACATCCTTCTCCCCTTGTTTATAAATTTCCAACCGCTGCTTAATTCGTTCCGGGGAATCATGGAGTTCGTTACTTCCATCGTGAAGCGGCCGGCCGCGGGCAATGAGCCTCCGGTATGATTCTTCTTCACTCAAGTTGAGATAAAAAACTTTATCAACGTTGTAGCCATACTTATCAAGTTTATCGTCCAAAAACTTCGCTTGCTCTATGTTTCTCGGGAATCCATCCATAATCCAATCGCCTTTTGCATCTTCCTCTTTCAATCTCCATTTCCACAGAACAAACATCTCACTATCGGCGACGTATTTGCCTTCCTGAAGTGATTGCCGGACAACTTCTCCGATAATCCCCTTATCATTGGCTGCCGCGTCACGCACTAAGTCTCCGGATGTTAAAATCGCCAGCTTCAACTTTTCGGCCAAGAGTTTCGCCTGTGTACCTTTCCCTGATCCTTCGGGGCCATAGAAAACAATATGCATATTACTCCTTTAAAAAACCATCATAGTTTCTCATCACGAGTTGGGCTTCAAGTGCTTTGACGGTTTCCAAAACCACCGAAACGACGATCAGAACGCTCGTGCCGCCCACAAGAAGCGTGGTCACCCCGGTTGTTTGCCCCGCAAGGGTAGGTACAATAGCGATGAACCCCAAAAATAATGCGCCCGCAAGCGTAATCCTAGTGAGAATATAATTAAGATATGCAGCAGTTGGGCTGCCGGGCCGGATCCCGGGGATAAAGCCGCCGTACTTTTGGATCTCACCGGCAATTTTCGTGGGATTAAACGTAATGGCGGTATAGAAATACGTAAACCCGATGACAAGGAAAAAGTAAATCACATTATACGAAATGCTGTTTGGATTAAATGCTCCGCTTAAGAGACGGCCGATATTGGCAACAATCGGCTCGCGTGCCTGCTGCAAGAACCCGCCGACGAGTGAGGGCAACAGTACGAGCGACACTGCAAAAATGATAGGGATGACTCCTGCCTGATTGACCCGAAGCGGCAGATAAGACGTAGAGCCGCCGTAGACTTTATTTCCCCGTATCCGGCGCGCGTAGTGGACCGTGATCCTTCGCACGGCTTCATTGACCGTCACGGTTGCCGCGATGACGAAGGTGGCAAGAACTAAAAATACCACCATTTGGCTTGCAACTTCTGCGGTGACGGTAGAAATAGTCTGTCCGATAACCACGGGGAGCCTGCCCACAATACCGGCAAATATAAGAAGTGAAATCCCGTTACCGACGCCGTAGGAGGTAATAAGCTCCCCCAACCACATAACGAACACAGTCCCGGCGGTCATGGTGAGAATAAGCGAAATAAGTGTAAACGGATCTGCTCCGGCCACAATACCCTGGTTTTTAAGAAGCGCATACATACCGATAGACTGGAGAGCTGCAAGCGGTACGGTGATGAGGCGCGTATATTGATTGATTTTTTCCCGACCGTACTCTCCTTCCTTGGATAATTCCTCCAGTTTAGGAAATACTATCGTGAGAAGCTGGAGTATGATGGAGGCGTTGATATACGGGTTAAGGCCCAAAGCCATCACGGAAAAATTCACAAGTGTCCCGCCGGAGAAGATGTCGAGTAACCCTAGGAACTGATTCTGGGCAAAAAGAGAGGCAAGCTTGGCGGTATCCACTCCCGGAATGGGGATATGAGCAAACAGACGGAATATGACAAATAGTAAAGCAGTGATAAGGATTTTCCGGCGAAGTTCCGGCACTTTCCAGCTGTTGAGGATGGGAGAAATGAGATTGTTCATTCTACCGAGCCGCCTGCTTTGATAATAACTTCTTTGGCAGAAGAAGAACACGGCAACTTGACCGTAAGTGTCACGGTGAGTTCACCGCCGCCTAAAAATTTTACCACTGAAACGTACTCACCTATCATACGATACTTCTTAAGCGTTTCCAATGTCACAATCGTACCTTTTGGAAGAATATTAAGCTTGCCCACTGCCACGGGAAACGCTTTGGGTTTACGGGATTGATTGCGGCCTTTTCCGCGAAGGTATGGGAGACGTTTGATAAGCGGCGACTGACCACCCTCAAAACCTGACGGAATACTTCTCCTCGCTTTCTGACCCTTGGTGCCCCGGCCGGAGGTTTTAACCTTGCCCGATCCATGACCTCTTCCTAACCGTTTCTTAGGACGTCTCACTAAAGATGGTAATTGTGATAAATTCATACACTTTTCACTTTTAACTGCTTCAGAGCGTCCATCGTAGCATACACGTTGGATGCCTGATTTTTACTCCCTAATATCTTGGATGATATATCCCGTATTCCCGCGGCCTCTACCACGGCCCGTACTGCTCCTCCGGCGATGACACCTGTTCCTGGCGGGGCGGGCTTAAGAAGAACTTTTGCTGCGCCGCGTTTGACATACACTTGATGCACAATAGTTCGTCCTCGCATGGCAACGATAATTTGGTGCTTCTTAGCATAACTTACGGCTTTCCTGACTGCAGAGGAAACATCCGGTGCCTGTCCTAACCCCACACCGACTCTCCCTTTTTTATCCCCCACGACAACGAGCACGGAAAATCCGATCTTATTGCCGCCTTTGGTCTTTTTGGAGACACGGTTCACCTGAACCACTTTTTCGGCGAATTCACTTGGCGTTCGATTATCTGTACGTTTCATGTATCTCATATTAAAACGTAAGTCCTCCTTCTCGTGCAGCGTCGGCAAAAGCTTTGATAACTCCATGATAACGATTCCCGCCTCTGTCAAATACAACCGACCTAATCTTGTGGCGGGCGGCAAGACCCGCAATTTCTTTACCGAGGATCGTTGCTGCAGCGATATTTTTTTCGGTTGATCTTTTTGACACCAAAGTTTTACCCACTGTATCATCGATGATTTGAGCAAATAATGCACTCCCCGAACGATATATTGCCAGGCGGGGACGACGTGCCATACCGATCACAACCGCACGGATACGTCGCTGACGAGACTTTCTCAAAATTTTTCGTGTCTTCATAGTTATTTCGCTCCCGGCGCGCCTCCTACGGCTTTGGCGGATTTACCCGCTTTTCTGCGTACCCGTTCACCGGCATACTTGATGCCTTTTCCTTTATATGGCTCCGGTTTTTTCACGGCTCTAATGGATGCTGCGACTTCCCCCACCAACCGCTTGTCGATGCCTGTTACAACGATTTTTCCCTCTTCCATCGTAAGGGCAATGCCCGCGGGAGGAGTAATCGTGACAGGATGAGAAAATCCAACGGTCAGAACGACATTTGATCCACTCATCGCCGCGCGGTATCCCACACCTGCAAGCTCAAGCTCTTTCGTCCAAAGATGAGTAACACCAACGATAGCATTCTGTAATTCCGAACGAAAAAACCCATGCAACGCACGGAGGGAGCGATCTTCTTTCTCCCGGGAAACAACGATAGTTCCTTCTTCCACCACAACCGCAAGACCAACCGGAATAGAAATAACACGCTCCCCTTTGGGACCTTTGACGAAAACACTACTATCTTTGATTGCAACTGATGCGGCTCTCGTGAACATAATAGGTTGTTTTCCAATTCGTGACATATCTTTTTACCAAACTTCACACAATAATTCTCCACCGATATGTTTCTTTCTTGCATCTTTTCCCGTCATGATGCCTTGGGGAGTGCTAAGAATCGCAATCCCCATGCCCCCAACCACCGTGGGAATGGCGTGACTCGCCACATACACCCGAAGTCCGGGCTTACTCTTACGTTTAAGGTCGGTGAGCGCGGGTGCTGACCCCTCATACCGTAGCCTAAGCTCAAGCGTTTTTTTCACTCCTTCTCCTACGGCCGTAACCGATGAAAGATACCCTTCTTCCATAAATATCTTTGCAACTGCTTCTTTGAGTTTAGAGTACGGCAAAACAACGGCAGAGTTTCCCGCCATGTAGGCGTTTTTTATCTGTATGAGCATGTCTCCTACGGGATCGTTTACCATGATGCTTTCATAACCCCCGGTAGTTCGCCTTTGTGGGCGAGCTCACGGAAGCAGAGCCTGCAAATACCAAATTTCCGCATGTATGCACGGTTTCGCCCGCAAAGTCCACAACGGTTTTTATGCTGTACGGCATATTTTTGTTTATGAGCAAATTTGACGACGTCAGATGTTTTTGCCATATCATTTTTCAAACGGCATTCCCAAAAGCGTGAGCAACACCCTAGCATGCTCGTCGCTTGTGGCCGTGGTCACAAAGGTCACCTCAAATCCACGTATTTTGTCTACCATTGCAAAGTCCAGCTCCGAAAAAATAGTCTGTTCCGTAATCCCCAGCGTATAGTTGCCATGCCCGTCAAAACCCGCTGCCGAAACGCCCCGAAAGTCCCGAACACGGGGAAGGGCGAGTCTCACAAGCCGGGTAAAAAAATCCACCATCATTTTGCCTCGAAGAGTCACCTTCAGTCCAACCGTATCTCCCGCCCGAAGCTTAAACGTAGAAATCGCCCGTCTCGCCCGCGTGACTGCCGGCTTTTGACCGGTAATTACTCCAAGCTGGGCCGCTACTTTTTCTATAATCTTCTTGTCCGCGATTGCTTCTCTTCCTATTCCGCAATTGACCACGATCTTGGTAAGTCTCGGAAGAGCCATGGGATTGGTGATTCCTTTGTATTGTTCTTGTAGTGTCATATTTTTTGCTCGCATTTCCGACAGATTCTCTCTTTTTCTTTTTTCACGACTACATATCCGACACGGGTAGGCTGATTACACTTCGGGCAGATAAGAGCGAGCTTACTGACGGCGATCGGTTTGGTAATATCAATAATTCCGCTAGCATGCTTCTCATCTTTCTTTTTCATATGCCGTTTGTATACATTAACGCCTGCTACCACAACCGTTCCCTGACCCGGAAAAATTTTTTCCACCTTGCCCTTTTTTCCTTTGTCTTTCCCTGTTGTGACAATAATTGTATCGCCCTTTTTAAGTTTCATACTCAAAATACCTCTACTGCCATGCTGACAATTTTGTTAAAGCCTTTCTCTTTTAGCTCCCGGGCAACAGGGCCGAAAATGCGCGTGCCCCGTGGATTTTTATCTTCCTTGTTATCAATAATAATCCCAGCGTTATCATCAAACCGTATATACGAACCGTCTGGCCTTCCAAACTCCTTATGCACGCGGGCGATAACAACCTTCACTAATTCATCATTTTTGACGATACCTACGGGATCTGCTTTTCTTACGACGCACTGAACAATGTCCCCCAGGCTTGCAAACTTACGTTTTGATGAACCATAAATATGGATGACAACCATTTCTCTGGCGCCAGAATTATCTGCAACAATAAGTGATGTACGTCGTTGTATCATATCTTTTCAACTACAATGAAATGTTTCGTCTTGCTCATTGGCGGAACTTCAGATATCTTTACCGTGTCTCCCACACACACTCCCTCAAGCGTATTGTGGGCAGCAAAGCGGACGCGCCGGCGAACCATCTTTTTATACAATATATGGGCGTGCGTACGGACGACCTCTACAATAACCGTCTTGGTCATTTTGATCGATACGACTTTTCCGACTAATGATCGTCCTTTTATCATAAAAATTTCTCCTGCAAGATCGTCTTTGCTACGGCTATCTCTTTACGTTTGTTGCCAAATGTGTGAACATTTTTGATCTGCTTAGTAATCCGGTCGAGCGTACCTTTAACAATTTCTGATTCAAGCGTGCTGATATGCTTCACCAGCTCTCCCTCTGACATTGCGCGCAGTGATGATTTTTCCTTTTTTTTCATATCACTCCTTTACGACAAACTTTGTCCGTACCGGAAGCTTTGCTGCCGCCAACCGCATGGCTTCCCGGGCTACTTCCAGAGATACACCGGCCATTTCAAACATGATTCGTCCCGGCTTCACCACTGCCACGTATTCGGAAACATCGCCTTTGCCGCTTCCCATACGCGTTTCCGGCGGTTTCTTTGTAATGGGTTTGTCCGGAAAAATCCGTATCCAAATCCGCCCACCACGCTTGGTATGGTGCGCCAGAGCACGACGTGCCGCTTCTATTTGCCTGCTCCCAACCCAACCCACCGTCATAGCTTTGAGACCATATCCGCCGAAATCTATCTCACTGCCACGATACGCTTTCCCCCTGCGTTTGCCACGGAATGCTTTTCGATATTTTGCCCGTTTCGGTGCTAACATATTGTGTGATTGGTGACGGGTGAATGGGGAAAACAAAAATTCGTCTTCCTCATCCCTCATTCACGCATCACTCATCAACTTTTTCTACATATCCATACCTTCACTCCAATAAGCCCAGATTTCGTAAGCGAAGGTACTGCAGCAAAATCAATATTTTCCCGTATCGTGGAAAGCGGAATAGTGCCGGATCCAAATTTTTCTCTCCTGGCTATCTCCGCGCCGTTTATCCGTCCGGAAAGTTTAATCTTGGCTCCCTTTGCACCAGCTGACATCATCCGATCTACTGCTTGAAGACACACACGTTTGTGCGGCATACGGCGGGCAAGTTGATCAGCAATGCCTGTAGCTACTAAATACGCATTCAAATTCGGCTCTTTGACCGGTTCGACGGCGATATCCACTTTCATCTGCGACTTTTCGTCCAGCTTTAACTGATGGGCAAGAAAGACTTCGACAAACTTTTTGAGTATTTCCAACCCCTGACCTCCCCGGCCGATTACTACTCCCGGACGGGAAACATGGAGCGTAACTTTTACCTTATTAATCGATCGCTCGATTTCCACCTGCGCCAAGCCTGCACTTTTCAGCTTCGTCGTAAGCTCACGACGAAGCATAACATCAGAGAGAAGCAAATACTTATACTGCTTACTGCCCGCATACCACCGGGAGACCCAGTTAAATACCGGCCCGAGTCTGAAACCTTTTGGATGTATTTTTTGTCCCATTATTTTTCTCCCCCATCTGTTAGTGTCACCCGTATATGTGTCATCCTTTTTTTGAACGCATGTGCTTGTCCTTTGGATACCGCATGCCAACGTTTCATGACCGGACCACGAAGTACCTCTATCGCTTTAATCCGTAGCCCACCTACGTCTGCCTTCTTTTCTTTTGCTCCCGCTACGGCTGAAACAATCACGTCCGCAACCGTCTCCCCGGCACGCTTGGGGAGCGTTTTGAGCCGGGAAAGCGCGTCCGTCGGCGTCAAATGATGAACGGACCGTGCAACCAACTGGACTTTGCGCGGACTCATCCTCACATATTTTGCTGTTGCGTGGTATTCCATAGGTTATGTCTTATCCATCGTCCTCTTCGTAACCTGGCCGTGACCGCGGAAAGTACGGGTCGGACTAAACTCGCCCAACCGATGACCAACCATGGCTTCCGTTACGAACACCTCGATAAACGCTCTGCCGTTGTGAATGGCAAACCGGTGCCCGACAAACTCCGGCGAAATCTGACACGCCCTTGACCATGTTTTGATTGCGGTACGATCCCCTCCGGCTTTCTGGCGATTAACTTTTACCAGTACTCTCGGATCTATATATGGACCTTTTTTACTACTTCTTGCCATACGTTATTTTCTCCTTTGCAAAATAAGCTTATCGCTGTATTTACTTCGTTTTCTGGTTTTCTTTCCGAGTGTCTTTTTGCCCCATGGACTTTTGGGAGAAGGCATACCGATACCGCTTCTTCCCTCCCCGCCGCCGTGTGGGTGGGAACGGGGATTTTGCGCGACCCCGCGAACACCCGGCCTTATACCCAAACGGCGATTTCTGCCTGCTGTTCCTATAAAACGATTTTTCCACTCCACATTACCCACCTGACCTACCGTCGCGCGGCAAAGGGCCGAAAAAACGCGTATTTCCCCTGACGGAAGCTTTAATTGTACACGATCTCCCTCTTTTGCCAAAACAGAAGCTGACGTACCAGCGCTTCGCATCATTTGAGCACCCGCACCGGGTTTGATCTCAACACTATGGACAAGCGTCCCTACCGGCATATCTCCTATGGTTAGACTATTACCCGGGCGTATCTCTATGTTCTTCCCTGACAAAACAACATCTCCCACGCCCAGCCCAACAGGGGACAATATATAGCGCTTCTCCCCGTCGGTGTACTGCAGAAGCGATACACTGGAACTGCGGTTGGGGTCGTACTCTATAGCCACCACGCGGGCCGGGATACCAATTTTATCCCGCTGCCAATCAATGATGCGATAATACCGCTTCTGCCGGCCACCTTGATGACGAACAGCCACATGGCCCGCAACATCACGCCCGGAGTGTTTCTGGAGGATCTCGTGTAATTGTTTTGATCTTTTTGTTTTCATTTTTCTTTCGTTTCTCCTGTCACTTCAAATGCATCGATCTTTTGCCCAACTTTCAGATGTACCAATGCTTTTTTCCAATCGCTTTTTGCTATTTTTTTCTGACGTTTCCCACTTCGGTGCTCTTTGCCATGCATGATCATCGTACGCACGTCTTCTACAATCACCTTATAGAGATCGGCGATAGCCTGGGCAATCTCATACTTATTGCTTGCCTCTTTTACCACAAAAGAATACCACCCGCGTGAAGCTAGGCTCAAACTCTTTTCTGTAATGATTGGCTTGATAATACTATGGTTCATAGTGCTTCTTTCATGAATACGATTCTTTGATGACTTAAAACTGTGTAGGCGTGAAGATTGCTCTCCGGCGTTGTATCAACCGACGCAATGTTTCGTGCCGCCCGAATGACACCGCGACTGTCTTTAGCGACAACAAGAAGCGTTGATCCTGACACGCCAATACTTTGCATCGTCTGTGCCATGATTTTTGTCTTTGCGATACCCCCAAGTCCACTAACGACGAACACCTTGCCTTCTCCAAATGCGAGAGTTAGGGCGCTTGCCAGTGCCGCGCGCTTCATCTTCTTGGGAAAATCCAGATGATAATCCCTAGGTTTTGGCCCAAACGCTATGCCCCCGCCGACAAAAATCGGAGCTCTGATACCGCCGTGACGCGCCCGGCCTGTGCCTTTTTGGCGGTAAATTTTACGGGTAGATCCTTCGACCTGACCACGTGTTTTTGTAGCAGCAGACCCTGCCCGTTGATTTGACAAGTACACACGGACGGCTTGAGCCATAAGCGGTTTATTGATCTTGGCAGCGAAAAGTGCTTCCGGAAGATCCACCGTACCCGCCTTCTTGCCATCTACACCCAAAACCGGAACTGAAATACCAGTTTTTTTTGCCTTTGTTATTTTCGTTTTTTTCGTTGCTTTCGTAGATTTTCTCGGCATATTATGCTTCTTTCTGAATGATAAGGAGGCCTTTTTGGCCTCCCGGGACTAATCCTTTTACTGTCAACGTGTTGGTATCTGGACTCACGGCAACGACCTGTAATCCCCGCACAGACACTCTCTCACTCCCCATCCGGCCGGCCATCCGCTTGCCACGAAACACGCGGCCCGGAGTCGTCCCTGAGCCTATGGAGCCCGGAGCGCGGTGCCGATCTGATTGGCCGTGCGTTTTGGGACCACCGGAAAAACCGTGACGCTTGACGACGCCGGCAAAACCCTTGCCTTTGGACGTACCGATCACTCTGACTTTGTCGCCAACCGTAAATACATCTCCTACCTTTATTTCTTTTCCCAACGATAGGTCACCTAGGTCGCTTACGTCACTTTCACGAAATGAACGTAAAAAACGGAGCTTGTCTGTAAGCCCCGCTTTTTTTGTGTGTCCTTCCTCTGCCTTGGAAATATGTCGCGTCTTCTTAAATCCGAGTTGAATGCTTTTGTAGGTTAGCATGTCTTCAACCTTGGTTATCCAACACGGACCAGCCTCAATAAGAGTAATAGGAATGCGTCTTCCATCCTCCGTAAAGGTTTGTGATTGACTTTGTTTGGCGCCAAGTAAACTGTTGATCATAACAAAAAACGACCCCGGTTGAGGTCGCTATCTCATCCGAGACTTCTGATATTACGCCTAGGCCGAACCTAAAGTATATCAGAGTATCTCTATTAACTCAATATTACATCTTTATCTCTACGTCCACTCCTGCCGGCAGATCCAGATGCATAAGTTGATCGATGGTCTTATCCGTGGGCTCAATGATATCAATGAGCCTTTTGTGCGTCTTGATCATGAAATCCTCGCGGCTATTCCTGTCGATAAACGGACTCCGGGCAATATTGTAATGAGCTCTATCCGTGGGAAGCGGTACGGGTCCCACGACTTTAGCGCCCGTCCTCACGGCGGTGTCCAGTATCTTCTGACAGCAGTCGTCTATAATCCTACTGTCATATGCTTTTAAACGTACTCGTATTCTTCCCTTTGGCATAAAAGTGAATACTATTTAGCAGGTTGACTGCTTTCATGATGAAAAGCTATACTTCCCGGTCCTTCACTCCATCCGAAAAAGCCTCCTCCTTCTGAAATATCTACAACAAAAGTTGCCGGACGAGATTTTATCCCAGTATCATCATCGGTCCACTCACATATCAGTGAACAATTCGCAGCTCCTCCCACTGGATGCTGGTTTACCCGAATTTTAATCCTGGTTCCTTCAATAGGAACAAAATTCCTATCTGTTGTTTGTCCTTCCTCTGCTATCACACCCCCACCAAACCCTTTCAAAGGACCAAAACATAAACCCTTTTCGAGTAATGAAAACATATAAATAAAACTTCCTGGACAGAATATTTACGCTATTATTTTCGTAATCACTCCGGCGCCGACGGTGTGGCCGCCTTCGCGGATAGCAAAGCGCAGGCCCTCTTCAAGAGCTACCGGAACGATAAGTTTGGCCGTCATCTTCGTAGAATCCCCCGGCATGACCATCTCCACTCCCGTGGGAAGAGTTACCTCTCCCGTCACATCGGTTGTCCTAATGTAAAACTGAGGCCGGTAACCCGTAAAGAACGGCGTATGACGTCCGCCTTCTTCTTTGGCGAGAATATAAATTTCCGCTTCAAACTCGGTATGGGGCTTAACCTTACCCGGAGCCGTGAGTACTTGTCCACGCTCTACCTGATCCT
>Ga0209726_10002657_pt1 | contig 26054 bp, 25 predicted proteins | sample Subgrocontami54m_FD_187453 | JGI IMG/M metagenome (GOLD analysis project Ga0209726, IMG submission 187453) | Subsurface groundwater microbial communities from S. Glens Falls, New York, USA - GMW46 contaminated, 5.4 m (SPAdes) (version 3) | ecosystem: Environmental > Aquatic > Deep subsurface >... | reverse complement strand
GACACCGAAGCGGGCGGCGGCCATTGGCATGGTGGCGGCAAGCACTGGCACTCGCAGAACGATCCTGAGTGGCAGGCGCTCGCGGCGTGGGTACGCGGTTCGTGAAGTCGAGCGGCCGAAGGCAGTTTTTCTGGCAGTGCCTGACGTTCGTTCTCGTGGCTCTCGGTCGCCGCGTGTGGGCGCAGGCAGCGGAGGTGGTTCGGTTCCGGCCTCTTGCCCGGCCGGTGTTGGTGCGTCTCGACGACCTGGCCACACCGGGGAAGGCATTTCCGTTCACGGCCGACGGGGTGACGCTGTCGAGTGCCGCCATGCCGAATCAGCCGCTTCGCATCAGCGGCATGGTCGTGAGAACCTCGGCCGGCGACAACGCACCAGAACGGTTCAGGGCCGTCTGCCTGAAGTGCCCGCACGAGGGATGCGACGTCGATTTCATCGCCGATCCCGGCACGTTGCCGGAGGAGATCACCAGCGCGTTGGGCAAGGTCACGCAGCCCGTCTATGTGTGCCCGTGCCACAACAGCACGTTCAGAATGGAAGACGGATCGAGATTGTTCGGCCCGTCGCCGCGCGGCCTGTATCAGTTCCACGTGACAGCCGTGCAAGGGGCGGCCGTTGAAATCGGCGAGGTCGAGGAGGATGTGCTGCTTTTCGCCTAAAATCGCCCTTCCCGGCCTATACTTCTGCAGTTGGCCACTCGCACGAAAGTGCACCTAAGGAGGCTTGATCCATGAGGTCGTCTACTACCACACGTCGTCGCACCTGGGTCCTATTCGTGATCGGACTGCTGGCCGTTGTCGCCGTGACCGTCGTGCAACTGGCGGCCGCGGGCAAGGTCATGATCATCCAGTCGAACTCGGCGGGTGACAGCGTGATGCTGATCGACCCGACCATCGACAAGGTGGTCGCCGAGATCAACGGCATCGAAGTGGGCCACGGCGTGGCTCCGTCTCCGGACGGCACCCGCCTCTATGTGACCAATGAAGGGCTGGCCACCGTTGACGTCGTTGACATGGCGACGCTGTCGGTCATCAAGCGGATTCCGCTCACCGGGCCGCCAAACAATATCGCCATCCACAAGGACGGCCATCGCGTCTACGCGGCGATCACCGGCGCCACCGGCGGTGTGGACGTCATCGACACGGTGAAGCTCGAGAAGATCAAGTTCATCCGCGTGCTGGGCGGCGTGCACAACACGATCATGACGCCCGACAGCAAGTTCGTGGTCGCGGGGTCAACCGGCGGCTTCCAGGCGACGGCGATCGACACGCAGCTCGAGCGCGCCGTGTGGTCGATCTTCTTCGGCGACGGCGAAGGCGTGCGGGTGTTCTGCTTCGAGGCGAATCCCGACGGCTCCACCAAGCGGATGTTCACCCAGCTGACCAACCTCCACGGGTTCGCGGTGGTCGACTGGCAGTCGCGGAAGGAACTGACCCGGATCAAGCTCCCGGACATCCCGGTCGCCGAGCGGAACAGCGAGGGCATCCAGGGCGCGCCCGCGCACGGCATTCTGGTGACGCCGGACGGCAAGCAGATGTGGTCAACGAGCAAGTTCAACAGCCGTGTCTACGGGTATTCGATGCCGGATCTGAAGTACCTGGGCGAGGTGAAGGTCGGACTCGTTCCCGACTGGATCACGTACACCCCAGACAGCAAGAAGATGTACGTCGCCAATGCACACGACAACACCGTCTCCGTCGTGGACATCGTCGCGCGCAAGGAGATCACCAGGATCAAGGTCGGGCAGGTTCCCAAGCGCAATGCGACCGGAATCTTCACGGTGGTTGGCAACGGCACCAACTAGACCTTCAGCGATATCCGCTGCCAGCCACGGTCGCCCGGTGGCTGGCCGCGGATCTGTCTTCTACCTGCGCGGGCGTTTCAGCCCGCCTTCCGTCTTTCTAGGGGCCAGGCCATGAGAAAGCCGCTGCAGACGATGCTGGTCGCCGCAGGTGTGGCCGCCGGACTCGCGGGATCGATCGCGACCGCGCAAGTCGCGGGGACGTTCGAGAGTCACCTGGCTGCGGCCAAGGCGGCGGCCGGGACCGAGCACACCGAGCTCTACACCCGCATCTGCACGCAGGCGGAGGCAATGTCAAAGCCGCCTTCGCCTGCTCCACAGGCTGCGGCGAGCCAGGGCCGTGGCGCCGCGCCGCAGCGCCAGGGCGGTCCGCCCCCGGTCGCCCAGTGGCATGCCGAGCCGGCGAAGGTCTTCGACAACCTGTATTTCGTCGGCATGACCGAGTATTCCGCGTGGGCGGTCACGACGTCGCAAGGCATCATCCTGATTGATACGATCTACGACTACTCGATCGAAGACGAAGTCGTGAATGGCCTCGAGAAGCTCGGGCTGAATCCGGCCGACATCAAGTACGCGATCGTCAGTCACGCGCATACGGACCACATCGGCGGCGCAAAATACCTGCAGGACCATTTCGGCACGCGTGTCGTGATGTCGAAGGAGGATTGGGACGTCGCGGACCGTTCGATTCGCGAGCCAATCCGGCCGAAGCGTGACGTCGAGATGAAGGACGGCGACACGCTCACGCTCGGCGATACGACGATCACGATGTATCTCACGCCTGGTCACACACCCGGCACGATCTCGACGACCTTCCAGGTGAAGGATCGTGGCACGCCGCACACCGTCGCGACGTGGGGCGGCACGGCGTTCAACTTCGCAGCCAAGCCGGAGAACTTCACACCGTACATCGTGTCGGCGCAGCGGTTCCGCGACATCACGACGAAGGCGGGGGCGGACGTGCTCCTCTCCAATCACACGATGTACGACGGGACGAAGGGGAAGGTGAAGGCGCTCGCGACGCGCAAACCCGACGAGCGGCATCCATACGTCATCGGCATTCAATCCATCCAGCGGTACCTCACCGTCGCCGAAGAATGCGCGAAGGCCGGCTTCGTCGGCACCAGCGCGCTTGCGGCATCGAGCAGTCGCTAATAAGATTACGAGTTGGCTCGACATTAGATTAGCGATTCGTGATTCGTGATTCGTGATTTGTGACTGGCGATTGGTGATTGGAATCACCAATCACCAATCGCGAATCGCCAATCACGAATGACGAATGCCTGGCAGGAGGCTGGATGCAGGTCATTCCGGTGACAGATGTATCGCGCGGGTTCGGATCGACGAGCCGGCGCGATGCGTGGTGGGCGGCACCGCTCGCGGTCTTTCTCGGTTTCTCGACGTTCGTTGTCTACTCGACATGGGCGGCGTTTCAGAATGCGCATTACTCTTACGGCCCGTACCTCTCGCCGTTCTACGCGCCTGAGATCTGGGGAGATTCGCCCCATGCGTGGTTTGGACCGAAGCCGGCGTGGTTTCCCTCCTTTCTTCCTTTCTCACCCGCACTGCTGATCCTTCCGTTCCCTGGTCTCTTCCGGTTCACGTGTTATTACTATCGCGGCGCCTATTACAAGGCGTTCTGGGCTGACCCGCCCTCCTGCGCTGTCGGTGAGCCGCGGAAGAGTTACTGGGGCGAGCAGTCCTTTCCGCTGATCTTCCAGAACGTCCATCGCTATTTCATGTACATCGCGGTGCTGTTCCTGTTCATGCTGTCCTACGACGTGTGGAAGGCGATGTGGTGGCCCGATCCGGCGACCGGCGGCGAGACATTCGGTCTCGGCCTCGGCACAGTCATCCTCGCGGTGAACGTGGTTCTTCTCAGCTGCTACACCCTGGGCTGCCACGTCATGCGCCACCTGGTCGGCGGGTCGCACGACGAAGTGTCCAAGCATCCGGTCTGCGACAAAGCCTACGCCTGCTCGAGCGCGCTCAATGACAAGCACCAGCTGTTCGCCTGGCTGAGTCTCTTCACCGTCGGCTTCTCTGACCTCTACGTCCGTCTCTGCTCCATGGCGATCTGGACCGACTTCCGGATCCTCTAATGGCAGCGAACGCGACCTACACGTACGACGTCCTCGTGATTGGCGCCGGCGGCGCCGGACTGCGGGCCGCGATCGAAGCGGCGAACTCCGGCGTCTCCGTCGGCCTGATCTGCAAGTCGCTCCTCGGCAAGGCTCATACGGTCATGGCCGAGGGCGGCATGGCCGCGGCCATGGCGAACAACGATGACCGCGACAACTGGAAGGTCCACTTCGCGGACACGATGCGCGGCGGCCAGTACGTCAACAACTGGCGGATGGCGGAGGTGCACGCCAAGGAGGCGCCCGACCGGGTCCGTGAGCTCGAAGGATGGGGCGCGGTGTTCGACCGGACGCCCGATGGCCGGATCAACCAGCGGAATTTCGGCGGCCATCGCTATCCGCGTCTCGCGCACGTCGGCGACCGCACGGGGCTGGAGCTGATTCGCACGCTCCAGGACCACACCATCTACCTGGGCGCCACCGTCCACATGGAGCACACCGTCATCGAGCTGCTGCTCGACAGCGGGCGTGTCGCCGGCGCTGTGGCGTACGACCGCGAGCGCGGTCGATTCCATGTGTTCTCGGCGAAGGCGGTCATCCTCGCCACCGGCGGGTCAGGTCGCGCGTACAAGGTGACCAGCAACAGCTGGGAAGGCACCGGCGATGGCGTGGCGCTGGCCTACCGAGCCGGCGCCGAGCTGATCGACATGGAGTTCGTCCAGTTCCATCCGACCGGGATGGTCTGGCCGCCAAGCGTCAGGGGCCTCCTCGTGACGGAAGGCGTGCGCGGCGAGGGCGGCGTGCTGAGGAACAACCAGGGCCGCCGCTTCATGTTCGACGACATCCCCGACAACTACAAGCCGCAGACGGCGGCGGATCCGGAAGAGGGCTGGCGCTACGTGACGCACGACAAGACCGCCCGTCGTCCCCCGGAGCTGCTGACGCGCGATCATGTGGCGCGTTGCATCAACCGCGAGGTGAAGGCGGGCCGTGGCTCCCCGCACGGCGGCGTGTTCCTCGACATCGCCTGGATCAAGGAGAAGCTGCCAAACGCCGAGGAGCACATCAAGCGCAAGCTCCCGAGCATGTATCATCAGTTCAAGGAGCTTGCGGACCTCGACATCACGAAGGAGCCGATGGAAATCGGCCCGACCATGCACTACATGATGGGCGGCATCCGCGTGGACGGCGACTCGCAGATGACGAACATTCCCGGCCTCTTCGCCGCGGGCGAATGCGCGTCTGGGATCAACGGCGCGAACCGTCTCGGTGGCAACTCGCTCTCGGATCTGATCGTGTTCGGCAAGCGCGCGGGCGAGTATGCGGCGCAGTATGCGCGCCAGGCGGGGCAGCCGCGTCTCGACGAGGGCGCGTCGGACCGCGCCATCAAGGACTCACTCGTGCCATTCGAGCGTGGAAACCACGGCGAGAACCCCTACAGCGTGCAGCAGGATCTGCAGGAGACGATGCAGAACCTCGTGGGGATCGTCCGCACCGAATCGGAAATACAGCAGGCGCTGAGCGATCTCCAGCACTTGAACGAGCGCAACGCGCGCGTCGGCGTCGAAGGGCACCGCGAATATCACTCGGGTTGGCACACGTCGATCGATCTCAAGAACCTCCTGCCGGTATCGGAAGCCATCGCGCGCTCCGCGATCGAGCGCAGGGAAAGCCGGGGCGGTCACTTCCGTGAGGATTACCCGGATAAGTCGCCGGAATTCGGCGCGTTCAACATCATGGTGAGGCTGGTACGAGGCGTGGGGATGCGCGTGTCGCGCATTCCGATCGCGCCGATGCCCGAGCATCTGAAACAGGCGATCGAGGAGCAAAAAGCGTAATGCGGGATCAGGCGACGTTTCGGATCTGGCGTACCCAACCCGGTGGCGGTGGGGGTTTCAGGGACTACACCGCCGCGGTGTCGGACGGAATGGTGGTGCTCGACGCCGTGCACCGCATCCAGGCCGAGCAGGCACCCGACCTGGCGGTCCGATGGAACTGCAAGGCTGGGAAGTGCGGCTCGTGCTCGGCCGAGATTAACGGGAAGCCGCGCCTGATGTGCATGTCCCGTCTGAACAACCTGAACCTCGACGAGCCAGTGACGGTGGAGCCGATGCGCACGTTCCCGCCGATCAAGGACCTGGTGACGGACGTGTCGTGGAACTTCAAGGTAAAGAAGGGCATCAGGAAGATCACGCCGCGCAAGCCGGATGCCCCCGATGGGACCTGGCGCATGGCGCAGCGCGACGTCGATCGCGTCCAGGAGTTCCGGAAGTGCATCGAGTGCTTCCTGTGCCAGGACGTCTGCCACGTGTTGCGCGAGCACAGGAAGTTCGACGAGTTCATCGGCCCGCGCTACTTCGTCTACTCGGCGTCGCTCGAGATGAACCCGATCGACACTGCGGACCGGATTCCCGACATGAAGGACACGGCGGGCATCGGCTACTGCAACATCACGAAATGCTGCACGAACGTATGTCCGGAGCACATCCACATCACGGACAACGCCATCATCCCGCTCAAGGAGCGCGTCGTCAGCCGGTACTACGATCCGGTTACCAGGCTGTTGCACCTGTTCAAGTAGGAAGTTCGAAGGTCGAAGTTCGAAGGCCCTTCGTTCTTGGCGTCACTTTCCACCTACTTCTAACTTCGAACTTCCCACTTTGAACTTCCACTCCGGCTGTGTAGTATGTGGCTCACGGAAGCCGCCGGGGAGGCTTCCGATCCCACCTCTGGTTTCCCTTCGGTCCCCGGCGTTGCCGCTCGCTGCTGTAACGGTCTCAGCAGCCCGCAGCAATAGTTTCGACGGCGTATCGGAGCTCGGCGTCTCGGCGTACCCCAAGGCAACGTCGGAAGGAGGGGATGCGTGAACGCAAACGGCAGCTTCAAGGGCCAGCCCGCTCCGTGCGGGAAAATCGTCGACGGGGAACACTACTCAGACCACGATGACGACGTCGTCGTCACTCGCGGAGTGGAGTTCGCGTGCGGGTGCGTCAGCATCCACCACGAATACCACGACGGCAGCGTGAGCCGGAGGATCGTCCGCCACGACGGGCACGTCCTGATGGACGAGCTCCTGTCAGCGGAATAACGCCCGGCTCGCAGAAGGCCGCTTTCCGCACAACGAAGGTACGAACCCCGGTCGGCGGAGGAAACGGTGATCCCTAATCATGACGTTGTGCTGGTTGGCGGCGGCGGCGCCGGTCTGCGCGCCGCTATCGCCATCGCCGAAACCAATCCACGTCTCGATATCGCGGTCGTCTCCAAGGTGTATCCGATGCGGAGCCACACGGTGTCCGCGGAAGGAGGCGCCGCGGGCGCGATTGCTCCCGATGACAGTCTCGACGAGCACGCCTTCGACACGATTGCCGGCGGCGACTGGCTGACCGACCAGGACGCGGTCGAGGCGTTCGTCAAGGAGGCGCCGAAGGAGCTGTTGCAGCTCGAACATTGGGGCTGCCCGTGGAGCCGCGAGCCCGATGGCCGCGTCGCCGTGCGGCCGTTCGGCGGCATGAAGAAAATGCGCACGTGGTTTGCCGCCGACAAGACCGGCTTCCACATGCTGCACACGCTGTTCCAGACTTCGCTCAAATACACGACCGTCAAGCGCTACGACGAATGGTTCGTGACGAGGATTCTGGTCGATGAAGGGCGCGCGCAGGGCGTGGTGGCCATCGATCTCGCCTCGGGACGCGTCGAGGCGATCACCGCGCGAGCGGTGATCCTGTGCACCGGCGGATGCGGCAAGGTCTTTCCGTTCACGACCAATGCCTCGATCAACACCGGTGACGGGATGAGCCTGGCCTATCGCGCGGGCACGCCGCTCAAGGACATGGAATTCGTCCAGTACCATCCGACCGGCCTGCCGTTTACCGGCATCCTGATCACGGAAGCTGCGCGGTCCGAAGGTGGGTACCTGATCAACAAGGACGGCTACCGGTACCTGCAGGACTACAACCTCGGCACGCCGCACAAGGATCCGGTCTTCAAGTCGATGGAGCTCGGGCCTCGCGATCGCCTGTCCCAGGCGTTCATGCAGGAGCTGGCCAAGGGGCGGACGATCGCGGGGCCGTACGGACCGGTCGTGCACCTCGACCTCCGGCATCTCGGCGCGAAGAAGATCGATTCCAAGATCCCGTTCGTTCGCGAGCTGTGCAAGAAATACCAGAACGTCGACCCGGTCACCGAGCTGATTCCCGTGCGGCCGGTCGTCCACTACATGATGGGCGGCGTCCACACCGACATCAACGGCGCCACGCCGCTGCCCGGACTCTACGCCGTCGGTGAAACGGCGTGCGTCAGCATCAACGGCGCCAACCGGCTCGGCTCGAACTCGCTGCCCGAGCTGCTTGTGTTCGGTGCGCGCGCTGGCCGCGCGGCGGCTGAGTACGCCTCGCGCGTGTACGACGTGACGCCGGGCGTGGTGGCGCAGACCGAGGACGAGCGGCGACGCGTGGAGCACGATCTGCTGAACCGAACAGGCCACGAGCGCATTGCCGATCTGCGCGGCGAGATGCAGAAGACGATGGAAGAGAGTGCCGGGATCTACCGGACGGGCGCGGCGCTGGCGAAGGGAATCGAGCAGCTCCGGCGTGTGCGGGCGCGCTTCGCCGACCTCGCCATCGAGGACGACAGCCGCACCTTCAACACCGAGCGGGTGTCGGCCCTCGAGCTCGGATTCATGCTCGACGTGGCCGAGACCATGATCATGTCGGCGCTGAAGCGGGAGGAATCGCGCGGCGCGCACCAGCGCACCGATTTTCCCGCTCGTGACGACGTCCGGTTTCTCTCGCACTCGCTCGTCTACCGGAATGCGGACGGATCACCACGGGTCGAGTACTTGCCTGTCACCATCACCCGCTGGCCGCCGGCCGAGCGGGTTTACGGGGAGGCCGCTGCGCATGGGGGACCACATCACACTGCAGGTAGCGCGTTACCTGCCGGAGAAGCAGTCTGAATCGACGTTCGACGAGCACGAGGTGCCGTGCCCGAAGGACTGGGTCGTCCTGGATGGCCTGAACTACATCAAGGACAAGATCGACGGCACCCTGTCATACCGCTGGTCCTGCAGAATGGGAATCTGCGGCAGTTGCGGCATGACCGTGAACGGCGAGCCGAAGCTGACGTGCGCCACATTCCTGGCCGACTACGCGCCCGGACCGTTGCGGGTCGAGCCGCTCCGGAATTTCCCGGTCATTCGCGATCTGATCGTCGATATCGGCGATTTCATGCGGAAGCTCGTGAGCGTCAAGCCGTTCATCGTGCGGCGGTACGAGAAGCCGCTATCGGAGGGCGAGTACCTGCAGACACCGCAGGAGCTCGACGAGTACAAGCAGTTCAGCATGTGCATCAACTGCATGCTGTGCTACGCGGCATGCCCGATCTACGGCCTGGATCCGAAGTTCATCGGCCCGGCCGCGATCGCGCTCGCACAGCGTTACAACCTGGACAACCGGGACGAGGGCGCGAAGCAGCGGCTGGAGGTGCTCTCCGAGCACGCGGGGATCTGGGGCTGCACCTTCGTCGGCGAATGCACGAAGGTCTGTCCCAAGCACGTCGATCCCGCCGGCGCCATCCAGCGCTACAAGCTGACCGCGGCACTCGAAGAGATGAAGACATTCTTCATGCCGAGGGGGGCGTAGTGGCTGGGACGCCCAACTACACCGACTATCATCCGCGCTGGCTGCGCCGCCGCGTGTCGACGTACTGGTGGCTGGGGAGCTGGTCCTACTTTGCGTTCGTCCTTCGCGAAGCGAGCTGTCTCTTCGTGGCGTGGTTCGTCGTCTACCTTCTCCTGCTCGTGCGCGCGGTGCTGCAGGGGGAGGCGAACTACCAGGAGTTCATGTCGTGGTCGGCAACGCCGGCGATCCTCCGGCTCAACGTCGTGAGCTTTCTGTTCCTGGTCTACCACGCGTACACCTTCTTCGACGCTGCCCCGCGTGCGATGGTGGTGCACCTCGGCAAGACGCGGGTGCCCGCCTCGCTGATCGCCGGCGGTCACTACGCGGCGTGGGCCGTGGCCTCGGCCGTCATCTTCTGGGTCCTGCTGAGGGTTTAGCGGCGGCTTGTTGTGACCTCCACCCAACCCGGTTGATACGGTCCAGTAAAATGATCAAACGACATCCAGAACCATTGCTGTGGATGCTCTTCAGCGCCGGCGGCGTCATGTCCGGGATGCTGATGCCGGCACTCCTGTTCCTGTTCGGCATCGCGTTTCCGCTGGGATGGCTGGCGCCGCCCACGCACGAGCGCATGGCTGCCGTCCTGGCCAATCCGATCGCGGCCCTGACGCTCTTCGCGCTTTGCGCGCTGTCGCTGTTCCACTGGGCGCATCGCTTTCGCCACACGCTCTACGACGGGCTGCAGATCAAGCATCTCGAGGAAGTGATCGCAACGATCTGCTACGGCGGCGCGATCGTCGGTTCGGCCGCGGCCGCCTATCTGCTCTGGCAGGTTCGGTAAGTTCAGCCTCGGCAAGGGGTCAGACTCGGGCGACAATCCGACTCACAATGAGGCTCCGCGACGTGAGTCGGATCGTCACCCGAGTCTGACCCCACACGCAGTTCGCTACTGCCTGTCTACGTACACGTAGTACAGCTCCGTCGCGACCTCGAAATCGTTCTTCTCGAGTGTCAGCGGGAGCGTCATCCACTCGGTTGTCGGCTGGATGATCTGCCAGGCGCCGGGTCTTCCGACGCGCACCGGCATCGCGAAGTCTCTCTCGCCGGCCTTCCATCGATACGCAACTGTCTTCGCCGGCTGGTCGAACTTCAGTTCGAGCGTCGGCACCGCAGCGTGGCGGAGGTACTCGTTGAAGATGGGCGTCAGGTTCTTTCCCGTCTGCTGGTTGAAGAACTGCACCACATCCTCGGTCAGGATCGTGCGGTACTTGAAGCGCTGATAGAAGTCGTGAAGCAGCGTCCGCCACCGGCGGTCGTCGTCCACGACGCTGCGGAGCGTGTGAACGAAGAGCGCGCCCTTGAAGTAGATGTCCTGCGGCGGCTCGCGGTGGATGCCGCGGGATGTGATGATCGGCTGGATGTTCCGCACCTTCGCCTTGAGGGCGTTGGTGTACTTCACGTAGTCGTCATGCCCGTACATGTATTCGACGAACAGGCATTCCAGGTAGGTGGCCCATCCTTCGTGGATCCACATGTCCGACACGTCGGCGGCGGTCACGCTGTTGCCGAACCACTCGTGCGCGCTCTCGTGGATGATGATGAAATCGAACCGCGGGCTGATGCCGACGCCGGTCCAGTCAGCGGAGATGAAATAGCCGTTCTCAAAGCGATTGCCGTAGGCCACGGCGCTCTGATGCTCCATTCCGGCGTACGGCACCTGGATCAGCTTGAAGCCGTCCTTCTCGAACGGGTACTCGCCGAAGTAGTGTTCGAATACCTGGAGCATCGGTTTCGCCTGTGCGAACTGCCGCTTTGCCTTGTCCAGATCCTCGGGGAGCGCGTAGAAATCGAGCGACAGGTCGCCGAGCCGATCGGCGAAATGCTCGTAGGCGCCGATGTTCAGCGCCACGTCGTAGTTATTGATCGGGTAGTGGATCTGCCAGTTCCACCGCGTGTAGCCGTCGCCAAGGTCGGCCTTGCCGCGGAATGCGCCGTTTGACACGTCGACGAGGCCATTGGGGACCGCGACGCTGATCTCCATGCTCTCGACCTCGTCGCGCCACTGGTCCTTGTTCGGCCACCAGTAGCTCGCGCCGACATCCTCGCAGGCCGTGGTGATCCAGTCACGGCCGGCCGGATCCTTCTTGAACGTGATGCCGCCAAACCGCGCGGTTGGCTCCGGGCTTCCCGAGTAGTGGAAGTCGATCGCATAGACGCGGCCCGATTTCAGCGTCTGCGGAAAATCGATGAACACGGAGTTGATCTCGCGCTGGTACTTCAGCGGGGTCGAGCCCAAAAGGATCTTGTCGACCTCGAGATACGCGTAGAGATCGATCTGAATGCGCGCGTCGTCCTTCAGCATGCGGAACCGGATCGTGTTCTTACCGCTGAGGAACTGCTTGGCGGGATCGACGCGGATATCCAGGCGATACGACAGGAGGTCGTTGTTCGCGCGGTACGGTCCGTATTCGCCGCGGAGAATATCGGCGCGACTCGGCGCCACGGGCTCCTGGGGTGCCTGCGCGGGAAGTGCAGCCGACAGCGTGATGACGAACGCCGCGACCGCGAACACTCTACTTATCACTTGCTTCGAACTTTACACTTTGAACTTCGAACTTTCGTACGCGTCGGCCTGCTCATCCGCGTGGTAAGAGCTGCGGACGAGGGGGCCGGATTCGACGTGGACGAACCCCCGCTCGAGGGCAAGGCGTTTCAGCGCGGCGAACTCGTCGGGATGGTAGTAGCGGCTCATCGGCGCATGGTCGAGAGAGGGGCGGAGGTATTGCCCGATCGTGAGGATCGATACGCCGACGCGGCGCAGGTCGTCGAACACGGTGACGACCTCATCGATCTCTTCACCGAGGCCGACCATGATGCCAGTCTTGGTCGCGATGGCCGGGCGATGACGGCGGGCGCGGTCGAGCAGCTCCAGCGACCGCAGGTACTTTCCGCCCGAGCGCGCCATGCGGTAGAGACGCGGCACGGTCTCGATGTTGTGATTGAGGACGTGCGGCTCAGCCTCGAGTACGGTCTTGAGAGACGACTCGAGACCCTGGAAGTCGGGAATCAGTACTTCGATACGGCAGCCGGGCACGCGCTCGCGGGCGAGGCGAATCGTCTCGGCGAAGATGAACGCGCCGCCGTCGGCCAGGTCGTCGCGATCGACCGACGTGATCACCACGTGCCGCAGCGCCATGCGATGGATTGCGTCCGCAACCCGCGCCGGCTCGGCAAGGTCCAGCTCGTTCGGCCGGCCGTGCGCGACGGCGCAGTACGCGCATGCGCGCGTGCAGACATCGCCGAGGATCATGAACGTCGCCGTCCCGTGGTGCCAGCACTCGCCGATGTTCGGACAGCGCGCCTCCTCGCAGACCGTGTGGAGATCGAGCTCCTTCATCACGCCCTTGAGGCGCAGATAGTTCTCCGACCCGGGAGCACGGACCTTCAGCCATTCCGGCTTCGGCTGGCGCGGGCGAATGAACTCGACAGGACTCTCGATAGCCACTACAGATAGTCTAGTTGACGAATTCCGCAATTGCCGAAGTTGCCGAGCGTAACCTGTCGATCTGAGAGATAGCGCCTGCTCGTGCAGCGGAAGCGGCAACGCGCTGCGGATGCGGGCGCTCATGCCGGGAAATCGGTCCTGCGCTCGTTCCCTTCGCTGCGCGTCGACTAGGAAGTGATTCGCAGCGACATCCGTCACACGGCACAAAACGCCGGTGGCAATTCGGCGCAACCAGAACGCGGGGACGGAAGTCGATGCGAGCCGCCTTCGCCGCGGTGCGGCTTCGGCGGCCAAGTGAATCGCTCCGGCCGATTTCCGGCTTCGCACTACGATCGGCATGGCTTACGCATCCGCCGCGCGTTGTCGCTCCCGCTGCCCGAGCGCGGGCACGGCCCACGAGGACGGATGCGGAGTGCGCCGCGTGGGCGGCGCGTTCGAACCATGCCGACAGCGAAGTCTGAAAAACGCGAGGCGGCTCGGGGGATCAGCGAGGTTGAGCGCCGTTCGCGAAGCGAACGTTCTTGGCGCGACCCGAGCGGCCCGCGGCCGTGGACGGCCGTCCGAGCGTTTTTCGGCGTGGTGAGCGCGACGCCGACGCGGCGCACTCCGCATCCCTCGGGGCCCGTGCTACACGGAATATGACGCGCTGAATTGAAGGTCGTGAATCGTATGCAGAAACTCGCCATCACGTGGCTGGGTCATTCCACATTCATCGTCCGTACCCCGGGAGGGAAGCGCATCCTGTTTGATCCGTGGATGTCGTCCAACCCGTCATGCCCGGAATCGATGAAGAAGCCGCCCAAAGTGGATCTGATCCTCGTGTCGCATGGCCACTTCGATCACATCGAGGACCTCGTGCCGTGCGCGCGCGAGAGCGGGGCACCGGTCGTCGGCATCTTCGAGCTGTGCGACTGGCTCGGGCGCAAAGGGATCGCGAACACGTCGCCGATGAACAAGGGCGGATCGCAGGAGATTGCGGGCCTGCGCGTGACGATGACCCATGCCCATCACAGCAGCGCGTTCTTCGATAGCGGGCAGATGGTCTACATGGGCGAGCCGGCGGGGTACGTCATCCGGCTCGAGGACGGCATGTCGATCTACTACTCGGGCGACACCTGCCTCTTCGGCGATATGAAGCTGATAGGCGAGATGTACAAACCGTCGATCGCCTTCCTGCCGATCGGCGATCGCTTCACGATGGATCCGGTGCAGGCCGCGAAGGCGTGCGAGCTCCTCGGCGTGAAGCAGGTCGTGCCAATGCACTGGGGCACGTTTCCGCCGTTGACCGGCACGCCCGCGGAGTTGAAGAAGCTCGTCGAGCCGCGGGGCGTGCAGGTGCTGGAGTTGAAGCCGGGCGACACTACTGAATGACGATCGATCCCTGGAGGCCCGTGTTGTTGGGCAGATCGTGGTCGTGAAAGCCGCACGTCCGACGCGTATTGAGATTGCCAGTCAGCTTCGTCTGACCCACCGAGATGAAGCCCACCTGGTTGATCTCGGGGCAGTCGGTGTGCTCGGGGTGCGGATCCGATTCCATCTGGTGGGCGCGGATGTCGTTGTTGATGAACGTCACCCGCGTGCCGGCTGGTACCGTAATCGTCCTCGGTGACGCTCCGGCCGATGTAATGGTGATCGTGGTCCCTCCGCTCGGCGTGGGCGTTGGGGTCGGAGTCGGAGTCGGGGTCGGGGTCGGAGTCGGAGTCGGAGTCGGCGCTGGCGATGGACTCGGCGACGTGTCTCCTCCTCCGCATCCCGCGAGGGCGATCATGCACACTGTCGCAACAGCTACCGCAATCTGGATCACGAACGGTCTCATTACAAGAATCTCCTTCGACGTGCCCCCTTGCCCGACCTGCGAACGAACCGGTCGAGGCGTTCCCGCGCGAGGCGTTGCTGAATCGTACTGTGGGTCGGTCCGGACGGGAAGGCTCGAGTCAGGAACCTCTCAGATCGTCTTTACCTGCGCGTCGGGTATGGCGCCGAGCGCGGTTTCCAGTTCGCGCAGGGCGCTGTCTGGCGGGTGCTCGACCCCAACCAGGATCTTCCCGTCGGACACCTCAGGGTCGTACAGCGCCGAGCTACGGCCAAGGCCCGCGGTGACAACCAACGTCATCACCGTGGCCAGGATGGCTCCGAGCATCGTCAACTCGAAGATGATGATGAGATTGGGCCACCAGGCAAAGATCGGGAGCCCGCCGACATCGATCGGCCACGACGTCTCGGTCAGCCACGTGAGTCCGAACGCCGTGGCCATGCCCGCCAGGCCTCCGATGCAGGCGATCCGCCACATCCAGGTCGCCTTGTCAACCTGCCCGAACTCGTAATCCTCCATCGGCTGAGCCGAGAGCACGGTGATTTGGTGGTCAGCGAACCCCGCCGCCCGCACGCGGTTGACTGCCTGCTGCGCCGACTGCCCGTCCGTGTACAGCCCGTAGACGGCCTTCACAAGTGCAGCTCCCCGAGCGGATGTTCCTCGGTCGCGGGCGGAACGAGGACCGCAGGCGTGTGCTCTCCAGCCTTGAGCTCCCAGATCGAAATGATCGGCACGAACTTGGCGAAGAGCACGTACAACAACGTCATCGCCGCGAAGGTTGCGCTGGCGATGATGATTTCGACGGGCTGCGGACGATAGATCCCGAAACTGTAGGGCAGGTACTTGTGTCCGAGCGAGGGGACGATGATCAGAAAGCGTTCGAGCCACATACCGATCACGACGCCGAACGAGGCGATGACACACCCGGTGATCGTCCGGAACCGCCTGATGCCCATCAGCACGAGCGGCAGGACGAAATTACACACGACCATCGTCCAGTAGAGCGGCGCGAACGACTCGCGTTGTGTTCGCCAGAACACTGCCATCTCGGCGGGTTCGTTGCCGTAGTACGTCACCAGACGTTCGTTGAAGACGAAGTACCCCCAGAGCAGGGCCATCATGAGCAGCAGCTTGCCCAGATTCTCGAAGTGCACCGGATGGAGGTAGTTCTCGAGGTGGAGGAATCGGCGCAACACGGCCATCGCGATCAGGAGGGCGGCAATGCCGCTGAAAATCGCCCCCGCCACGAAATACGGACCGAAGATCGCGGTCTGCCACATGGGAACCGGGGCCATCGAGAAGTCGAACGAGACAATCGTGTGCACCGACACAGCCACAGGGATGATGGCGATCGCCATGATCTGCATTGCCGTCTCGAGCCGATGCCACTGCTTCGGCGTGCCGCGCCATCCGAGCGCGAGCATCCGATAGACGCTGTGCCTGAGGCCGGTCGACTTGTCGCGCACGACGGCGAAATCCGGAATCATGGGCAGGAAGAGGAAGAGCACGCTGCCCGTGAGGTAGGTGTTGATCGCGAAGAAATCCCAGACGAGCGGCGATCGTAAATTCGGCCAGATCATTCGCTCGCTGGGGTACGGGATCAGCCAGAACGCGAGCCAGGGACGTCCAAGGTGAACGATGGGAAACATCGCGCCGATCATCAGGGCGAACACCGTAATCACTTCGGCACACCGGGTCACGGGTCGGCGCCAGCCGGCGTTCACGAGCCGGAGGATTGCCGAGATGAGCGTCCCGGCATGGCTGATCCCGATCCAGAAGACGAAGCTGGTAATGTAAAAGCCCCAGTAGACGGGCCACCTGATACCCGTCACACCGTAACCTCTGTACGCCTGCGACATCCAGGCGACAAAGGCCGTCAAGACGATGCCTCCGAAGACGGCCAGGAGCAGAAAGAACCGCCACGACGTGTGCATCAGCGGCCGCAGCAGGTCGCTGTTGATCCGCTGGTCGGCCGGGAGTCGGGAAGCGGGAACCGGGAGTCGCGACGCTGGTTCACTCATGGCTCGTCCCGCCTTACGACTGTCGGGCCATGTACGTCACACTTGGACGAGTACCCAGATCCGCGAGCAGCTTGCTACCGCGCGACGACCTGGACAGCCGCGACACCGAACTCTCAGGGTCTTCGAGGTCGCCGAAGACCAGCGCTCGTGCGGGGCACGCCTGCGCGCAGGCAGGTTGAATCTCGCCGTCCTTGACGGGGCGATCTTCGGCCTTCGCCTGTATCGTCGTAGCTTTGATGCGCTGGACGCAGAACGTGCACTTCTCCATGACGCCGACTTCGCGCAGCGAGACGTCGGGATTGAGCTGCAGGTGCAGCGGCTTGTCCCAGGACGGGTTGAAGAAGTCGAAGAACCGTACGTTGTAGGGACACGCATTCGCGCAGTAGCGCGTGCCGATGCAGCGGTTGTACACCTGCGCGTTGAGACCGTCGTCGGTGTGATGGCTCGCGTACGTGGGACACACCGGCTCGCACGGCGCGTTGTCGCACTGCTGACACATCACCGGCCGGAACTTGAGGCGTACATCCGGAAAGTCCCCTTCCCAGTAGCGCTCAACACGGATCCAGTGCTTCGCGCGTCCGCGCGCAGCCTGCTCGGCGCCAACCGTCGAAATGTTGTTTTCCGCATGACAGGCCGTCACGCAGGCGCCGCAGCCCGTGCAGCGATCGAGATCAACCGCCATTCCCCATTTCGGCATTCAGCAGGTCCTCGTCGAAGCGTTTTCCACAGTGGCTTGTCTCTGCAAAGATCGCATGGCTTTACCTGCCCTCATCGTTCGGCTCCTCGCGCATGCCGCCCGCGAACATAATCAGCCGCCCGTCCGGATCTCCAACCCGAGAGATGCGCACGCGCGTCGCCGCCCACGCGAAGGCACCAGTCGTCGCTTCGGCCATCGGCGCGAGCAAGGCGACGGGGTTCTCACCCCTGCCGCTGGCGTACCTCGTGAACGTTTGATGCCCCTGGCCAAGTGGCATCGCGACCAGGTCGGGCGCGATGCCGGGCGAAATCATCGCTGCCGTCCGCAAGGCGCCGTGCGCTGAAGCGATCTCGATGAGGTCCCCTTGCTCAATGCCGAGACGCTCGGCGGTCGCGGGATTGATCTCGGCCCAACTGCTCCACATCGCAGACGTCAGCGGATCCGGCATTTCCTGCAGCCATGGAAGATGCGCGAGCGATCCGTCAAGGAACGCGTTCGACGGATACGGCAGGAAATGGAACGGGTACTGCTGCGGGTCGCCGTCGAATTGCGGTTCGGTGAATGCAATCGGAGGCGTGGCAAGAGTGGCTGTCGATGCGGCAACAGTGAAGCCGGCAGGAAGCGATCCCCACCAGCCCCCCTTCTCCTGTGCGTCCGTCCAGTTGTCAGCATCCTTGGTCGCGGCAGGGAGCATCGCGAACGTCGCGCCGAGCATTTCGTCGAGCGTTTGCCACGGCAACGTCAGTGGGCGCTTGAGACGTCGTCCGATCTCGAGAAGCACGTCGGCGGTCGCGCGTGTCTGATGCAGCGGCGACATGACAGGCGGCGCAACACCGGCCACAGCAACCGTCGCGCCCGATTCGGGCACGGCCTCCGCCCACGACTCGAGAAACGTGTGGTCCGGCAGGATCAGGTCCGCCAGAATGCTCGTTTCGTCCAGGAAGCTGCCGAAGCTTGCGATGTATGGGACCTTCTCGAAGGCCTCACGGACTTGCCACGCTCGCGGTGCTGTATGAACAGGATTCACTCCGTCAATGAAGAGTACCCGGGAGGCTGACGGACCGGCCGACAGGATTTCCGCCGCGAACCGGTCGAGTGATGGTGGGGTCGACGGCGCCGCGCCCTGCTGCTTCGTCACTGCGGCGAGATTGAGCTGCGGCGTGAAGTACAGGCCGCCTGGCTGCTCCACGCTGTCCACGAGCGCATTGAGGGCGTTCACCGCAAGCGCGCTGAAAAGGCCGTTGGTGTGCGCCAGGGGCGGCCCGCCGATGATCGCAACCGCAGGACGCATGTCGGCGAACTGGTGAGCGAGCCGTTCAACCCGGCTGGCCGCCACACCCGTCAACCCTTCCACCTGCTCCGGCACATAAGCCCTCAGCCCCGCAGTCCAGCCCTCGATGAGCGCGCCCGCCCGGCCTCCGGCATCGGCGGGGCGAAGCTTCGCGCTGATGATGACCTGGGCGAGCCCGAGCGCAAGGATCCCTTCCGTGCCTGGCCTCACGGGCACCCACTCGTCCGCATTCGCCCCCGTCTGGGTCATGCGGGACTCCACCTGCACGAAGGCGCCGCGGATTCCCGGCCGGCCCTGCCGCATCAGGCCGTACCCGTGATTCTGCGACACGGGCGAATTCCATGTGCCGAGGAAGTCCGCGCCGAAAGCGAGCACGAACCGCGCGTTCGGCAGATCGAAGGTCGGCAGCTGATCGCGACCGAAGCTGAGCGCGTTCGCGCGCCGCAGCACGTCATCGCCGAACAGCTCATACGTGATCGGTCCAGGCGCGCCGTAGCGGCCGAGAAACTGCGCGACCACGGCAGCGCGGTGACCGGAACCATGGCGCGCCACAAATGCGAGTGCCTGCTGGTTGCCGGCTCCTTCAAGCCCGTCGAGACGCGAGATGATCTCCGCGAGTGCATCGTCCCAGGAGGTCGCGTCATAGCGACCGTCGCCCCGACTGCCGGCGCGCTTGAGTGGCTGGGTAATTCGATCGGGGTGGTACGTGACCTGGATGGCCGCCTGGCCGCGCGCACAGATCCCGCCTTGGTTGATCGGGTGCGCGGGGCTGCCTTCAAGCTTCTTGGCTGCGAGTATTCGGAGGACCCCGGTTTGCCCATTACGCACGACATCTGCGTCAGCGTCCATCACCCGGACGGTCAGGCCGCAACCGGCAGGGCATAGCGGGCAGACGCTCGGCTTCCACACCGCGACACCCGGCACGATGTCTTCGTCGGGCACGAACCGAATGAGCTGGTTCTCCAGGTTTCCACAACTCGCGAGCGCGGCGCTCGTGCCGGACACCGCGGTGAGCTTGATGAATGAGCGCCTGTCCATCAGTAGATGCCGTCCACTAGAAATGGCAGGTGAGACAGTCGATCGAAGCATTCTTTTCGATATGGCAAGTCACGCAGGCTCCCATACTCAGATCGACGTTGTGCCGGGCGACGGTCTGCTCCGCGATGTTGCCGTGGCACGTCGCGCACTCCACCATTGCGCGGATGTGCGGCGCGTGATTGAACTTCACGTGCGATGGCGCGGGGTAGCCGTAGACACGTTGCCACGCAAGGTCGAGCCCTTTGGCACGCATCGCCGTGATTTGCTGAATCCGTGGACGATCGGTCGCGATTGCGTCATGACAGATCATGCAGGTCCGGACGCTCGGGAGACCCGCGACAGGACCTGTCGTGACGCTCTCGTGGCAGTACTCAGTGCACGCGATCTTCTTCGCGACGTGCACGTTGTGCGGGAATTCGATCGGTTGTTCGGGAGAGGGCCGTCTGCCGAGGAAGTCGTTGAACGCCGCACTCATCGTAGGACGTGCGGTTGTGAAGACCTCGAAACTCTGCCCCGGCAGCAATGGCCCCGGCGGCGTAGCGGGCGTGTTCGTGTCGAACAGCCCACAGCCCGCGCCGCCGGCAAATGCAAGAGCGCACACACCGACCATTTGGATGAGAGAACGCCGGGGCGGGACGCTCACCCGTGGGTCCTCACCCGAGGGTCACTGTTTGGGACCGAGACTGCGAATGTAGTTCAGGACGTTCCAGATGTCCCTGTCGGACAACTTGGTCTTCATCGGCTTCATTTCGGAATCCGGGCCGGCCCCGTTCTTGATCAGGGCGAAGATCTCGCCGTCGCTGGAGCCGTGGTTCCACTCCGCATCTGTCAGGTTGGAAGGACTCGGGTTCGTCGGCGCGAGCGGACCGTCGCCAAGCCCCTTTGCGCCGTGGCAATGCCGGCAATTCGTCTGGTACAGCTTCTGTCCGTCTGCGATCGACTTGGCGGACGACGGTTCCGGGTTTTTCACGGCAGCGGACTGGGGATTCCCGCCGCGGTTTTGAGCGCTGGCGGCCAGCGCCCACGCCATCCCACACCCAACGATCAGTACTGTTGACACGGCACGACGCATGACGTTCGGTCCTCCTCGCGTAAGAATACGCTAGAAGAACTTTCGCGAAATACTGAAGCCCAGATACCAGTCGTCGCTCGCCGTTCCCCCCCGCGCGACCTGTCCCGTGGTCGTGCCGAAGCCATTCGAGAAATTGAACTGAAACACATGGAGGCCCAACAGCTTTTCAACGGCCAAGCTGGCGTGATTGACCCCGGGGTCGTACCCCGCCACACGGGGAACAATTTCTCCCACCAGATAGACGGATGGCCGCAGCCGCAGGCGGGTTCCCAAGCCGAGCAGGAAAGTGTTGTTGTCGTCGGCCAGTTCCGACGGCAGGGGGTTCGAGTTGTTCACCCAGATTGGCTCGATGTACACCGTTCCGGCGCCTGGCAGTGACCGCGACACCACGACGCCGAGTCCAGGCGTATAGCTGTCGCGAAAATTGTTCGTCCCATCAATCGACGCCAGCACGCTCAGACCCACGGGCTTCGAGTCGCGCTCCTGCAGGACGTTGTACTCGGTGAAGAATTCAATCGTGCGATCGTTGGTTCGGCGGATGCCGGCGTGCGCGCCTCGCATGATGCCGACGCGGTACTCCAGTCCAATCACAGCCCCCGAATCGATACCGAAGAAATCCTCCAGGAGGTTGCCGAAGTCACCCTGTCCGAGCGGGCGGGTAAACCGGTGGGTGACTCGGAACGCGCTCTTCCCTCGCGGCATTCGCAACGTGGTCGGCAGCGTGATGAGGGTGAAGTCGGTCTGCAACGGATCGACATCCAGGTCGGGATCGTCCTCTGGAGCCGCCGCCTGGCCCTGGCGCGCCGCACGCAGCGAGGGGAACACTGGCGGGGCGGGAGAGCCAAGTCGAAGGAGACCGGCATTCGGGCCGGGCTTGGCAGCGTCGGCGGGCTCGGCCGCCGAGGCGGGGACGCCAAACGCGAGCAGGGTGAACAGAAGAACGAAGCTACGACACTTCACCATCATCGACTCCTAGTTGTTGGGCGCGCCGTTACTGATCCAGCGCTTGATGACCAGCATCTGGCCATCCGTCAGGTAGGGTCCGTTTCCTCGTGGCATCCGCGTCCCAGCAATCGTGGAGCGCCCCTCCAGCTTGTGGATGATGTAACTGTTCTCGGGGTCTCCTGGGATGATTCGGACCGCCCCTGGTTTCCCGGTGCTCGCGACACCCACAAGGCTGGCACGGGACGCACCCGCCAAGAGGTTCAGTCCTCCAGAGGGATTCCGGCCAACATTGCTGTGGCAACCCGTACACAAAAGCCGTCCCGAGGCGTCCGTCGTGTCAAAGATCTCCTTCTGGATGCTCGAAAACGTCGGTTCGAGATTTGGCGTCGGGCCGGTGAGGTCAGAGAGCTTTTCGTCGCAACCCGCGAGGGCCAGCGCAAGGACCAGGGCCGTGCCGCCGAGCGTGATCCGCATGTCCATGTGATGTCTCCTAGAACGTTCCGGCGGCTTGGAGCAAGGGAGATACCGTCTCCGAGGGAGGGCCGATGCGCAGAAATGCTTGGGGAAATGCGTCCGGGAGATACGCATGAGTTACGGACAAGGTAATCGGCATCGCGAATCGAAAGGAGTTCTCAAATCTAGTCGATGCGGTACTTCGCCAGGTAATAACTCAGTGCTCGTTGGCTGATCCCCATCTGCTCGGCCGCGTCTTTCTTGATTCCGCGTGACTGATCGAGCGCGCGGCGGATCGTTTCGCGCTCCACCCATTCGAGATTCTGGTGCAGCCGCAGCGACGGCAACCCCGGCGGCGGCGCGGAGGTCGCGCCGAGCAGCGAGATCGACGAAGCCGAGATGACGGGGCCTGTCGCCAGCACCACGGCCCGCTCGATGGTGTTTTCCAGCTCGCGGACATTGCCGGGCCAGTCGTACCGCGCCAGCGCCTGTACCACGTCGTCCTCGAGCCGATCGATGCGCTTGCCCGTGCGCTGTCGATGTTTGTCCACGAAGTGCTCCACGAGCACGGCGATGTCCTCGCGCCGTTCGCGGAGAGGCGGAATCTCGATCGGAATCACGTTGAGACGGTAGTACAGATCCTCCTGGAACTTGCCGTCGGCCACCATCTGCTTGAGATCCCGGTTGGTGGCCGCAATGACGCGCACGTCGACCTTCTGCGTGCGTTCCGCGCCGAGCGGCTCGAACTCACGCTCTTGAAGAACGCGCAGCAGCTTGGCCTGGATCGCCGTCGTCATCGTGCCGATCTCGTCGAGAAAGATCGATCCGCCGTCGGCGAGCGCGAACTTCCCGCGCTTGGTCATCGTCGCCCCGGTGAACGCGCCCCGGACGTGGCCGAACAGCTCCGACTCGAGCAGCGTTTCCGGAATCGCGGCGCAGTTCACCTTGATGAGCGGCATGTCGCGCTGTGCGCTGCGGTGGTGGATGGCGCGCGCCACCATCTCCTTGCCGGTGCCTGTTTCGCCCGTGATGAGGACCGTGCTCTTGGTTTGCGCCACGAGCTCGGCGCGCTGAATCACGTCCTGCATCGCGCGGCTGCGCCCGACGATACCGTAGTGATTGAACTCGGCGTTTCGTTCGCTGATCAGATATTGACGCTGGGAGCGGAGTCGCTGGTGATCGAGCGCGTGGCTGACGAGGGCGAGCAGCTCCTCGACCTCGAACGGTTTCTGCAGATAGTCCAGCGCGCCAAGCTTCATCGCCTCGATGGCGCTCTCCACCGTGGCATGCGCCGTCATCATCAGCACTTGCGGCCGCTCTGATGGCGGCATCGTCTGCGCCATCTCGCGAATCAGCTCCAGGCCGGTCATACCCGGCATCAGGTTGTCGATGACCAGCAGGTCGAAGGATTTTTCGACGAGTTGTTTCTGCGCGTCCCGCGCCGACGTCGCTTCGACGACCTCGTGCCCTTCGTCGCGCAGCGCCCGTCCGAGCCGCTTGAGGATCTTCTCCTCGTCGTCGGCCAGGAGAATCGAGCCACGAATAGGGCTCATCCCTCGACTCCTCGCTCGGGATGACCCTGAGCCTGTCGTCCCTCGACGTTGCTCGGGACGACCCCGAGTCCGTCGAAGGGTCGAACGGTCACGCGTGTACCTCTGGCGGGCGAAGCGGCAGTTCGATACAAACCTCGGTGCCGACGCCACGCTGGCTGGCGACGGCGAGCGTGCCGCCCATGCCCTCGATGATGCTCTTGGAGATCGGCAGGCCGAGGCCGGTTCCTGCCCGGCGAGTCGTGAAATAGGGATCGAAGATGTGAGCCATGTCCTCGGGCGTGATGCCGACGCCCCGATCCCGGATGTCAACGGTGACATGACCGTTCCCGTCACTGTGCGTTCGAACCGTGACGCCAGCGTCGCTCCTGGGCGTCGCGTCGGGGTCCGCCTCGGCTCTCGCGTTGGCAGCTTGAACGGCGTGTCGAGCATTGGCCAGGATGTTGACGAGCGCCGTTCGCAGCCGCTCGGCGTCCGTGATGACGTGGGGCAGCGAGGGTTCGAGGTCGAGCGTGGCGCCGGCTCCGTCTCCCGCCCACGCTGCATCCGCCGACGCGCGGCAGATGTCGTTGATGTTGGCCTCCGCGAACTCGAACTGAATCGGTTTGGCGAAGTCGAGCACCTCCGTCACGATTCTGTTGAGGCGTGTCGTCTCCTCATCGATGTCCGCGACCGCTTCCCGGAGCTCCGACGGCCGGACCTCGTTGCGCTTCAGGCTGCGGAGCGCCGCTTTGATGATCATCAGCGGATTGCGGATCTCGTGGGCGATGACGGTGGACAGACGTCCGAGCGATGACAGCCGCTCGCGTTGGGCCGCTTCCGCCTGAAAGCGCCCGATCGACTCGGTCAGGGTGTTGAATGCCGCGGCGAGCAGTCGCGCATCCGCGTCGTCCCACGGGCCGCTGCGCAGCGGCACTTTGCGCGTGAGGTCGCCGGTCGCAGCGACGTCGCGCATCGCGCTGGTGATGGCCGATAGCGGCCGCGTCATCGTGCGCGACACGGCGTAACTGAGAATCGTCGCAAGCAGCAGCGTGATGATCAGCGCGCCTTCAAGGCCGGTGCGAATCGTGTTCAGAAAGCGCAGGCGCTCCGTCCTGGAGCGCAGCGTCAGCGCGACAGGAACGATGCTCACCTTGGCGCGCTGATCGGGCGGCACGAGGGGACGTGCCAGAGCCAGGAACTCTTCATCGCCGATCGTGACGCTGGAAATATCCGACTCGGTCATCACGCGCGCGAGCGCCTCCCGCGAGTCGTCCGGCAGCGTGGACGCGAGGATGCGCCCGTTGGCGCCGAATGCAATCTCGCTCGCCGTCAGACGCTTGATGGTTCCGGCGAAACGATCGTCCAGCAAGAAGCCGACCGTGAGCCGGCCGAGCACATCCGGTAGATTTCCGTCCAAAATGATCGGAACGCTCACGACCTGAAGCACGCCGCGCGGATGCGGTATGAACGTCGACACCTCATCGAGTGATCCGGTGTCGCGCAGCATGGCGGGCATCGCCAGGTCGTGGGCGACGGACCCCGCGGACGCGAGGAGCTCTCCGCGACGACCGGTCAGCAGCAGGAGATCCGCATTCATCTGGTCGCGGTACTCGTCGGCGAGCGGCTGAACCGTTGGTGGATCCCCGGTTTCCACCGCGGCTTTCAGCTTCGGCGCACCGTCGGCGACGAGCCGCGCGAGCCGCGTGAAGGTGTCGGTCAGCGCCACGCGGTTCTGATCGACGAGGATCCCCGCCTCGTTCAGCCCGCGCCGGAGTTCCGCCTCCGCCTCACTCGTCGCGCGCGCGTTGACAAAGTAGAACGCGAAGCCGAGCGAGAGCATCGCCAACAGGGTGCAGGCGAAGAAGATCCGATTCGTGAGCGACGAAGTAACAGGCATCAGCGGTGCGAAGCCAAATCTCAACCAGACGGCAAACGCCGCGCCATGAGAGGGGCGCGCATTATTGCCGTTTCTCACGGTTCTTCTCGGCCGGGTGACTTGATTATACGTATTGCGTAAACCGCCGACGGACGGCGTAGGGGTGTAGGGGGAAGGGGGAAGGGGATGGAGAACCTTCGGATCCCGGATCCCGAATCCCGATTCCCCGATTGTTACCCCACCAGGTTCAGGACTATTAACAGTGTTCCGATCTCCAGGCGCTCGAGGTTTCTATCGGGATAAGGCGAGATCAA
>Ga0209726_10002642_pt1 | contig 26165 bp, 25 predicted proteins | sample Subgrocontami54m_FD_187453 | JGI IMG/M metagenome (GOLD analysis project Ga0209726, IMG submission 187453) | Subsurface groundwater microbial communities from S. Glens Falls, New York, USA - GMW46 contaminated, 5.4 m (SPAdes) (version 3) | ecosystem: Environmental > Aquatic > Deep subsurface >... | reverse complement strand
GTGACCGTAGATTTGCGCGACGACGGGACGCTCGATTTCGCTGTAGGCAAGATCCCTGATGAGCGTGTGGGGCGCGTAGAGCGCCGCCTCGACGTTGACGAACTCGGTCACGGTAACGTCCGGCGGCCCGTACTTTGCCGCGATGAAGCGAAAAGAGGCGTCGGTGACGCCGTCCATGGGGGAGAGACCGATGATCGGCTTCGCGATGTTGCGCCAAAAGTTCATAAAGCTACATCTTTAAAATACCGGCTCTTCAGGCTTCTGTGTGAGCAAACTGGCACGATTACCTTGATTTCGTTCACCACGAAGATCACGAAGGACACGAAGGTTTCGGATATTGCTCCCGCCAAGGCGCCAAGACGCTAGGTGACCGGCCCAAGGCCTGTCATCCCGAGCGAAGGCGAGGGATCTAGGAAAGATTTCTCTCTTCGTTCGAAATGACAATTGGTTTCCCTTTGCGCCTTTGCGGGAGGTTAATCCGAGTTTGGTTGCGGGGTAGCCTCGCTGGGTCCTTCGTGGTGAATACTTTTTCACACTAAACCCGGAAGAACTAAAATACCATTGCCCGTCCGCCTCCGCAAATTTCGTCGAACGGCGGCGATGGCTGGCGGTTAAAAATTGCCCCCCCTCTTCCATCAAGAGTTTTTTTCACTACAATAACTGAGGGATCTTGATCGAGGTAACGGCCCCTATTCACGGGGAGATCGAATATGCGCAAATGGATTATCGCCGCGTCCGTGTTATTGCTGCTCTGCATTGCGGCGTTGGTCGCGGTATTGAATCTAAACTCCCTCGTCAGACGCAACAAGGACTATCTGCTCGCCCAGGCGGAGCAGGCGCTGGGTCGCAAGGTTTCGGTGGGCGATGCCGAGCTGACGATCTTCGACGGCATCGGGGTCCGGCTCATGGATTTCACCCTGGCCGATGATCCCGCCTATTCCACCGAGGACTTCGTGCGCGCCAAGGATGTCCAAATCAACGTCAGGCTATGGCCGCTTTTCAAGAAGGAATTTCAGATCAAAAAGGTGATCCTCCACGGGCCGGTCATACATGTCGTCCGCAATCAACGCGGCGAGTACAATTTCGCCACCATCGGGAAAAACGAAAAGGAAGAAAAACTCAGAGACCAAGCCAAAAGAGAAAAATCGCCGCCAGCCGCAAAGGATCACGGCGCGGCGCTCTTCGTCTCGGTCGTGAATATCTCCGGAGGGGATCTTCGTTACCGCGATCTGAAAGACGGTTCCGATCTCCGGCTCCAGCAGATCGATTTGAAGGCGGACGAGGTGGATTTCTCCAGGCCCGTCAACGTGGAACTGGCGGCGGCTCTGTTCACGGCGAAGCAGAATCTGAAAGTCAAAGCCCGGATCGGTCCGTTGGGATCAGGCCGCGATATCGATCAGCTTCCGTTCGACGGACAAATTCACGCCGAGTCGATCGACGCCGCTAAGTTGAAAGCCGCGTTGCCTGGAGTCAGAGGCGCTTTACCGAAAGATTTGGATCTCGCCGGGATCTTCAGTGTCAAGGATTTGCAACTCAAGGGAACGAGGCAAAAGCTTGCGTTCAAAGGTGAGATCGAAGGCACCGACGGCACAATTCGTGCCGGCAGGAGCTTTCATAAAGCTGCGGGCATCCCTTTCGCGGTGGCCATCGACGGCCAGTACGCAAACAACACAGTGTTCCTGCGGCATACGGAGTCGAGGCTCCACAATTTGGTCCTGGAAAGCAAAGGGGAGATCAGACTCGGTGGGAACGTGGAGCTAAATTTGAACGTCACGTCCAAGCCGGCTTCGCTGGACGGGTGGGAAAAGCTAATTCCTGCCATTGCCTCTTACCAGCTTTCGGGCGAGATGCAGATCAATGCGACTGTGCGCGGTAGGGTCGGCCAGGGCGTGGCGCCGACGCTCCAGGGGAACTTGAACTTGGTGGGGGTGAGTGCCAAGCTGCCGCAGTTTCCCCATCCGATCAAAGATGTAAATGCCAAAGTCAATTTCACGGATGGCAAGGCCGAGGTCAAAAACACGACTTTTAATTTGGGGCGGTCGCGCATTCGGCTGAACGCGGCGATCGAAAAGTTTTCGCCGCTGACGCTTTCCTACAAAATCTCCACCCCCGAGATTTGGCCTGCGGATTTTCAAGCCGAACTATCCGACGATCGCAAGACCGAAGTGATCAAGAATCTGACCAGCGAAGGGCAACTCGCCGTGCGGGACGGCGGTATCGAATTTCAGGGAAAGCTGCTCTCGGATCAAGGCACACTGTATAAGATCGGCTACAAGAATCTCGACGCGAGTCTTTCAGTCGCCAACCAGGTTGCTACTATCCGCAACCTCCGAGTCACGGCGATGAGCGGGGCCATACAAGGCGACGGCGAATACGCTTTTAAAGATCCGGCGCCGCAGTTTTCTTTCGCATCGAAGATGCAAGGCGTCGACCTCAAGGAATTATACGCCGCGCTCAGCCCGAAGGCGGAGAAGGATATCCGTGGAAGGTTGAACGGGGAAATGAAGATCTCGGGCAGCGGAAAAAAGTGGGACGAGTTGAAGCAGAGCTTACGCGGTCAAGGGGAGGCCGAGGTCGTTCAAGGGGCGCTGCTCAATTTTAACCTCGCCGACGGCGCGATGTCGGGCATGGCCGGGATGCCCGGGCTCGGGAACATGATCAACCCGCGGCTGCGGAAAAAATACCCTGAAACGTTTGAGGCGAAGGACACGGAGTTCAAGGAGATGAAAGCGCGCTTTGATTTAGCGGATGGCCGCGTCAACGTAAAGAATCTCCGCATCGCCGCCACCGACTATTCAGCGCAGGGAATCGGATGGGTAGAACTTGAGCGCAAGGTCAATTTTCGCGCCACCCTGGCGTTTTCCCAGCGCCTCTCCGCCGATATCGGCGATTCCGCCCGCGAAATGAAATTTCTATTCAACACCCAGAACCAAATCGAGATACCTTTCACGATTTCCGGCAAACTTCCCAATGTAAAACCCAAACCCGACATGAATCTTCTCGGACGCATGGTGCAGAGGGGGTTTTTTGGTCGCGGTTCGGGAGACCTGCGGGGCCGGAATCCGGACCCCACGGAACCTTCATCTCCTGACGAGCCCGCGCCGACGGAGTCCAAGAAGCGCAAGCGAAGCTCCACGGAAGATGCCATCCGCAAGGGGTTGGAAGGGTTCTTCAAACGTTAGCAGGCTGCTGAAAAAGCCCCGTCTCCGTTCCTGCCCTCAATCACCTCACACAAAGAGGCCAGGATATCGCTCCGGATACCAACGAACTGAATCTCAGCCACTACTACGGCAACATCGGGAATATCCAATTGCCATGGGTGTCGATTGATAATCCGCGCGGCCTCGGTTAGGGTAGGATAGAATTTTTAAGTTCTCGCCGGAGTCGTGGACGGAGGAGTAAGCAATGGCGATCAGCAAGGATTTACTGGACATCTTGGCCTGTCCCAAATGCAAGGGCGATATTCAACTCAACCCCGCCGGAGATGGCCTGGTGTGCGAGGCCTGCCGGTTGATGTATCCGATCAAAGACGACATACCGGTGATGCTGATCGATGAGGCGCTTTCCTTATAGTCGATGGATTCGCTCCGGTGGCAAAAGGTTTTAGTGCTTCAGAACGGCTTCCTCGGCGACACGATTCTCACTCTCCCGCTGCTGACTGAGATCAAGCTTCGTTTTCCTTCAGCCAAGCTCGTTCTCGCTTGTAGTCCCTTGGCGCAAGAACTCTTGCAGGACCATCCTGACATCGATGAAATCATCGTGGATGATAAAAAAGGCGCTGATCGCGGACTCTTGGGATTGTGGCGCAAGGCCATGACGCTGAAGAGCATGGCGTTCACCCTGGTGCTGACGCCGCACAAGTCGTTGCGCAGCGCCTTGATGTTGTATTTCGCCGGCATACCGTTCCGGGTGGGGTTTCGCCAAAGCGTGGCGTCATTCCTTTTCCATCGCCGGGTGACCCGGGAACCGCAGCGCCATGACGTGGAAAGAAACCTGTCGCTCTTGCGCGCCTTCGGCATCGCTCCCGAAGACTGCCGCCGTTCGCTGCGATTGCCACCGGGGTCCGGAGCCGAAGGCGTTGTCAAAAAGCTTTTGAGCTCGATGGGAGTTGACGAAAACAAAACGCTGATCGGCATCAATCCCGGATCGGTATGGGCGACTAAGAGGTGGTCCGCAGAAGGATTCGCGGGAGCGATTCAATTGATCAAGAAGAACTACGATTGCGAAGTGCTGCTTTTCGGCGGGCCGGCGGACGCGGCGGTTGCCTCGCGAATTCAAGATCTCTGCGGCGGCGCATCCGTTAACCTCGCGGGAAAAATCGGTCTACGTGAAATGCCGGCGGCATTGAAGCTATGCCGGGTGTTGATTACCAACGACAGCGCGCCGATGCACATGGCCGTGGCCTGCGGTGTGCCCACCATTGCCATTTTCTGCGCCACAACTCCCGCGCTGGGTTTTTACCCTTATTCGGATAATGCCATCCTATTGGAGAAGGATCTGTCGTGCCGACCTTGCGGTTCCCACGGTGGGCGACGCTGCCCGTTGGGAACGGAAGATTGCATTCGGCTGATCTCACCGACCCATGTGCTTGCAGCGGTGGCTAAGCTGCTCGAACGAAACCAGGAGAGCGCGCCGGCCGGGAAAGACGCGTTTAGCCCCGAGTTTGTCAGTGTCTGAGGGGGCCACTTTCCGCGCGGCAGTTCGACGCGGCGATGGCATTGTTCCCAGGATGATTACGCATTATCGAGTCTGGGGAAAAATTCCACCGGGCTTCGAAAAAATCGAAGATCGGGGCGGTAGCCGGCTGATTCTGCGTAACGACCAGGAGGGCGGGCTCTCCGCGTGCAGTTGGGATTATTCCACCGACAGCGATGGGACCACCGGGCTTCAAGGAAGGGGAAAATTGCGGAATGTGCGACTGCGCAACGGGGACATGGTACTTTTGCGGCGATATCGTCATGGCGGCGCGTTTCGCCGTCTTACCGGCAGCGTGTTTTTCACCTGGCCGCCCAGGCCGTTTCGTGAGTTGATCATTACCGAAGAGCTGCGCCGACGGGGCATACCCACGGTAGAGGTTTGCGGGGCTTGCGTAGAGCCGGTTTGGGGGCCGTTCTATAGAGGTTGGCTAGCGACTCGGGCGATTCCCGGGGCGCAGGATCTTTGGGCCGCGCTCCAGAGCGGGTTTGTCCGCGATGCCGGTGAGGAGAGATGTTTGCGCGCGGTGGCCAGGAGTGTGCGCGCGCTGCACCGGGAAGGCGTTTACCATGCCGATCTCAACCTAAAAAACATTCTGGTTCGCTTGGAGAACGGCGGCGTGACGGGATATATAATTGACTTTGACAAAGCAAAGTTGTTTCCAGGAAACCTGCCGCGGCGGTTGGCCAAGAGAAATCTCGATCGTCTCTTAAGATCAGTGTGCAAGCTGGATCCCGAGCGGCGATATTTTCCTTTGAACCGCTGGGACGATTTCCTGAAGTTTTATCATCAGGCAAATGCCGCTGAGTTTTGATCCGAAGAGGATCCTGATCGTGCTTCATGGTTCCATCGGCGATGTGACCCGGGCGTTGCCTTTAGCGACTCTGGTGCGCTCGGGATTTCCGCGGGCGCGTTTGGCATGGGCCGTCGAGCCGCCATCGCTCCCTTTGGTTCAGGGCTATCCGGCGGTGGACGAAATCATTTTATTCGACCGGCGGCGTTGGTGGGTGAATTTTTGGCCGTTCTTGAATAAAATCCGCTCCAAGAAATTCGATCTGGTCATCGATTTACAGCGCCATCTGAAGAGCGGCTTGATCAGCCGCTGGTCGGGCGCGCCGCATCGTATTGGTTTCAACCGGCGCGACTGCAAGGAATTCAATTGGCTTTTCAATAATCATTTCATCCCGGCCTTCGGCGATGGAAACTCCAAGCTCGACCATTATTTGAAATTCGCCGAGTTTTTAGGGCTTGAGCCTTCGCCGGTGGAATGGAACTTTAAGCTTAGCGCTGACGAGGAAACGGCGGTCGACAAACATTTGGCGGTGGTCGGACCTTCCTTTGCGGTTTTGTTCGCTGGTAGCCGGTGGGAGAGCAAACGATGGTTTCCGACGCAGATAGCCGACTGTGCCAGGGTGATCCGTGAGCGTCACGCGCTCGACGTGGTTTTGTTGGGCGGCAAGGAGGATCGGCAATTCAGTGAAGAGGCTTTGGCCGAGAGCGGGGTTCAAGCTGCCGATCTAGTGGGGCGAACCTCGCTGCGTGAGGCGATCGGTGTCATCGCTCGTGCTAAAGTCGCGGTGGGGCCGGATACGGGGCTCATGCATATCGCCGTTGCGGTGGGCACGCCGGTGGTTTCGCTATGGGGCGCGACGAGTCCCCAGCGCACCGGGCCCTATGGATTCGATGACTTGGTCATTCAAGGAAGGGCGCCCTGCGCGCCCTGCTACCAAAGGCGCTGCGCGATCGGGCGCATCTGCATGCAGTCGATCGCCATCGAAGAAATCGCCGGCAAGATTGCTCTCGCGCTGTCCCGGCCGGCGTAATAAGGAGCAGGCTTGTCAAAGGATCGGCAATACCGAGAACTGATCGAGGGGGAATGGAAACTCAGAGTGTTGCCGGATGTTTGGTCCGGGGAATTATGGCAAGAAGTTTTGAGTGTTATCGGACGGCAGGCGCGTGATCGACATCCGCAGACGGTGCGCTTGGAGCGTCGGGAGAGAGATAAATCGGCGCCGCTGTTTCTGAAAGTGTTTCATCCGCCATCCGGTATCGCCTCGGCAAAGGATTTTTGTCGCAGCTCCAAGGCTTTTCGGTTCTTGCGGCAAAGCGTTGCGTTGGCGGCGGCGGGCTTTTTGGCGCCGACGACGGTCGCGGCGGGCGAGGAGAGAACAAGGCGTCGCCTTAAACGCGCTTTTGTCTTGACGGCGGCGGTCCCCGGTGAGCCGGCACCGGAATTTCTACGCAATCGTTACAGTGACGGATTGTCCGGTCTGGGGTTGGCGGAAAAGCGGCTTGCCCTGGAGTCAATGGGGCGCGTGATTCGATGCCTGCACGATGCCGGTTTCGTGCATGGTGACCTGGTGCCAACCAACATCGTGATCGCGACCGAGCCTGGCGGTGGGTGTCGGTTCTATCTGATGGATAATGATCGCACCCGGCGCTATCCTTTATGGTTAGCGCAGTCGCTTTGGAAACGTAACTTGGTGCAGTTGAACCGTTTCCCGTTGCCCGGCATCACGCTACAAGACCGGATGAGGTTTTTCCGCGCCTATTCAGGGCGGCCGGATTGGAGCGGCGCTGAACGCAAACTTCTCGCTTGGGTCGAGTGGAAGACCCGCCAGAGGCGCAAGGAATGCGACGGGGTCGGCCCCGGCGGGAGCTTTAGAAGACTGATGAGTTGGAAACAGGAAATGGCGTAACCTGCGCCATACCCACAATGGAGACGCAATAAGTTATTAGGCTGCAAAATGGCAATGGGCAAGGCTTTGGTGGTCGGCGCTTCGGGGTTGGTGGGTGGCGCGCTCATGCGCGTCTTGAAGACAGCGCAAACTGACGCTGTGGGTACCAGCGCAAAATTTCCGGGAGCGGGCCTGGAGGCGCTCGACATCACCAGTTCGACTCAGGTGCGCAACTGCGTAGAGCGCTATCGGCCCGCGACGATTTTTCTCACTGCGGCGCTCACCCACGTCGATTACTGCGAAGATCACCCGGACGAGGCATTTGCAATAAACGTAGAGGGGCCCCGCGTCGTGGCCGAAGCGGCGCGCGCTCTGGACGCGCAAGTGGTTTTTTATTCCACGGATTATGTTTTTGATGGCAAGGCCGGGCCCTATGATGAGGAGGCTCATGCCGCGCCGCTGAGCGTGTACGGGCGAACCAAATTGGCGGCTGAACGGGCGATCTGGGACATTGTCGAGAATGCGTTGATCCTGCGCACGACGGGGGCGTTCGGCTGGAATTTGAATTCCAAGAACTTCGCCATGCAGGTTTACTATAAGGTTCGGGCGAGAGAGCGGATGACGATCCCGATGGACCAATTCGGGAATCCGACCTTGGCAGAATACCTTGCGGAGATGAGTTTAGCTCTCGCTCAACAGGGAGTTCGCGGTATCGTAAACGTCGTCGGCGAGGACCTCATTGCCCGGTCAGAATTTGCCCGGGCGCTCGTGAGGCTCTATGGCGGCTCGTCCGACCTTGTTGTTCCAGTGCCGACCGAGAGTTTGAAACAGAAGGCGGCGCGCCCGCTTCACGGCGGTCTTCGAACCGAAAAGCTCGAAAGGCTGGTGGGCCGAAAAGCGATGTCGCTCGACGACGCGCTCGAGCGGCTCGGGAAGCAAGGGATGGCGCAGGGTCGATGATTTAGCATAGGGCTTTTCCGTTTGGAGGCAGCGCTTCTCGTCGAGAAGCACACGGTACAGCGTCGCCACAACCGGCGACTCGTTAGGTGTATATTCCATCCGCCGCTCGTGCTGTCGGACAATATTGTCGTGATGGCCAGGAAAATTTAAGCCGATGAAAATCGCCCTCGCCCATAAGCGGCTTGATTTAAAGGGAGGAACCGAAAGGGATTTTCATCGAACCGCAGAAGGCTTGAGAGACCTGGGACATGAGATCCATCTCTTTTGCAGCGAGTTTGGCGTTAAGCCGCCGCAGAATACCGTTGCTCACCGCGTTCCGGTTCCGCCCCTGGGAAGAACCGCGCGGCTGTGGAGTTTCGCGCGGATCGCGCCCACGATCATCAGGAATAACCGCTGCGATGTGGTGGTGAGCTTCGGTCGTATGCTAAAGGCGGATGTGGTGCGCAGCGGCGGCGGCTCCCATCGCGGTTTTTTGGAACGGATGGGACGGGAAGGGGGGGCGCGACGGCGACTTTGGCAGCGGTTGAGTCCCTATCATCAAAGCGTTTTGACGATTGAGCAGCGCCAGTTTCAGCCTGGGCGGTACAAAAAAATTATAGCGGTGTCAGAGGAAGTCAAAAGAGATATTGTCCATCACTATCCCGTGCCGGAAGAATGGGTGGTGGTGCTTTATAACGGGGTCGATCATCGGCGTTTTCATCCCTCGCGGCGCGAAATGTTTCGCAGCAAGATCAGGGAACGTTGGCAGATACCGCTGGAAGCGCCCCTGGTGTTATTCGTCGGCAGCGGCTTTCGGCGCAAGGGCCTGGATCGTCTTCTGTCTGTGTGGAATGAGCCCAGGCTTGAAAATGCCTACCTGTTGATCGTCGGCGATGACGCGCGGATGAATGGGTACCAAAGCAGGGCTCAAGCCTTGGCCGGCGCGCGCATTATCTTCACCGGCCGCCAGGAGGACGTGGAAAATTATTACGCGGCGGCGGATGTGTTTGCCTTACCGTCGCTGCAAGAGGCGTTTGGCAACGTCGTATTGGAAAGCCTCGCGGCCGGCCTGCCGGTTCTCGTTAGCCGGGAGGCGGGCGCGGCCGAGCTGCTGTCCGGAAACCTGATCGAGGGGATCGTCAACCGTATCGACGACCGAGAGGAATTGGCCGGCAAACTGGCTAGATTATTGGAATGGCGCGCCGACCCCTTGGTTTCGGCTGAAGCGAGAAGTTTGGCCGAGGGATTTTCCTGGGAGCAACACTTTCGCCGGCTGGAAGCCCTGCTATTGGAAATGTGTAGTCGCGATCGCCGTGAAGTACTTTCCTGATTTTATTTACCGGAAGCAGGGGCACTCGTCGATTTGGGTGGGTCAGGAATTTGCCGGCCCGGCGGAGGTCGCGCTGCTCGCGGATGCGGACCGTCTGTTTGAAGGACCTGGGTGTGAAATCATCAAGGATCAACGAAAAATCAAGGTCGCACGCATTCGAGTCAACCTCGGCGGCGAAGCTCGCACGCTTTACCTCAAGCGCTACAATGCTTTTTCCTGGCGCGTTCTATTGGGTTCTTTGTTTCGGGATTCTGGTGCGGTTAGAGCGCTGCGTGGCGCCGCCGTTTTACTAGACGCACGGATTGCGACGGCGAAGCCTGTGGCGGTCGTTGAAAGCCGCTCCTGGGGGATGGTGACCAAGAGTTTTTTTTTCACCGAAGAAATCCCGCGCGGGAAGACGGTGGATGTTTTCTGGCGCGACGATCTTTCGGCGCTCGCAGGTCAATCTGGCTTTCGCCGTCGCCGGGGCTTCCTTCGGGCCTTAGCGTCTGTATTCGAGTCTCTGCATGGCCAGGACATCTATCACGGTGACCTTAAAGACGCTAATATCTTAGTGGTGCCCCATACTGATGTCCGGGCCGATTGCTTTTTTCTTCTCGATCTGGAAGGAGTTCGAAAGTATCGTCGCTTGAGCGATAGGCGCCGAATTAAGAATCTCGTCCAATTGAACCGCACCTTCGGGCGGTATGTGCGCCGGACGGAAAAACTGTATTTTCTAGCGCGCTATATGAGTTCGAGGTTTGACGACCGCCGTCGAAAACGGCTTTGGTCGGCGACAATTTTGCGGCGCAGCTCGAGCCTGGACCGGGAGAAGTTGGCTGCGAAAAAAGCAACGGCGATTATGTGAAAGACATTATGGAACGGAACGTTGATCCGGCTGGAGTAGGACTTTTGCTCTGGGGTATAATCCCGACGGCCAAGCATGGGTGGCGTTGCCCAGTAAGTGCCGGCGGGATTTCGACTCTCATCGTTGAAAGTATATGGCGTTAAAAGGACTGGTATTGAGCGGTGGCAAGGGGACTCGCCTCAGGCCCCTTACCCATACGGGCGCCAAACAACTGGTGCCGGTCGCCAACCGGCCGATCCTTTATTACGTTCTCGACAATTTGCAAGAAGCCGGCATCGACGAAGTCGGAATCGTCATCGCGCCGGAAACTGGCGCGGCGATCCGGGAGGCGGTTGGAAGTGGAGAACGGTGGGGTTTTAAGGTCGAATATATTTTACAGGATGAGCCCCTCGGACTCGCCCACGCCGTCAAGGTCGCCCGGCCTTTTCTCGGTCGGGACCCCTTCGTCATGTATCTTGGCGATAATTTGATCGGTTCGGCCATCAGCACCTTCTGCCGGGATTTTGTCGCCGGGGAGGTTGATGCGACTCTTCTGCTTAAGCGCGTGGGCAATCCTTCGGCCTTTGGCATCGCCGAAATCGACGCTCAGGGACGAATCACCAAACTTGCGGAAAAGCCTAAGGAGCCGAAGTCGGATCTTGCGCTGGTCGGAATATATTTTTTTTCCGAGAAGATTCACGACGCCATCGACCAACTCAAACCATCTTGGCGCGGGGAGCTGGAAATCACCGACGCGATTCAAGTCCTACTCGATCACGGTGGCCTGGTCTCGAGCCATGAAATCGCTAGCTGGTGGCTCGATACCGGCAAGAAAGACGATCTCCTGACGGCGAACACAGTCGTTCTTGACGAATGGTTGAAACACCAGATCGACGGCGAAGTCGACTCTGATAGCGAAGTGACCGGTCGCGTGCGCTTGGGTCAAGGGAGCCGCGTCATTAACAGCAAGTTGCGCGGTCCGGTGGTCATCGGTGAAAACGTGCGCATCGAGAATTCCTTTATTGGTCCATTTACTTCCATCGGGGACGGCTGCCGTATTGTTGGATCGGTGCTGGAGCATTGCGTTCTTTTGGAGAACGCGCGCGTCGAGGGGGTGGACCGTCTTGAGGACAGCTTGCTGGGAAAGAGCTCCGCCGTGCTAAAAAACCACGGCAGTCACCATGCGTACCGACTGATGATCGGCGATGATTCCGAGGTGCTGCTCTGATGCCCTTCGAGTTCGCCCGCGCAGAGATTCCCGACATCGTCGTGATCCAGCCGAGTTTTTTTCGCGATGACCGGGGATTTTTTATGGAATCTTACAAGCGATCGGATTTCGCCGCCCACGGGATCACGGAGGATTTCGTTCAGAGCAACCACTCGCGCTCGCCGCGAGGAATTGTCCGGGGACTGCACTACCAGAAACACCCCAAAGCCCAGGGCAAACTGGTGCGAACGCTTTGGGGCGAGGTTTTCGACGTGGCCGTCGATTTGCGGCGGGGTTCTCCCACCTACGGCAGATGGGACGGGCTCGTGCTTTCCGCCCAGAATCGGAAAACAATTTATATTCCACCGGGATTTGCGCATGGCTTCTGCGTTGTCAGCGAAGCTGCCGAGGTGCTGTACATGACCACCGAGGAATATTCGCCGTCCCACGAGGCAGGAGTCATCTGGAATGATCGTGACTTGGCGATCCGGTGGCCGGTGGCCGATCTTCAACTTTCCGAGCGCGACCGGAATTGGCCGAAACTGTGTGACGCGGACAATAATTTCGACTATTGACGGAACCTGACGGCCGGGAGATTTATATGGCTCTTCAGGCTTTCGTGTGGCAAACGTGGTGAATGCTATTTCAGTGCAAGGACTCGGACATTGCACCGCAGAGGCGCCGAGGGCGCGGAGTAAAGAGTTCTTGATGAAGAAATACTCCGAACTCTGCGAACTCTGTGCCTCTGTGGTGAATACTTCTTCACAGTAAACCCGGAATAACCATCTATATAAGGGAATCTTCCGGGCAACGTGGGTCGAGCATGGAATCCATTCTGATAACCGGAGGCTGCGGATTTATCGGCAGCCATTTTATTCGATTGCTTTGCGCGGAAGAAAATTTCCGCGTCGTCAACCTCGACAAGTTGACTTACGCGGGTAATTTGGAAAACCTTTCGGACATCGCAAGCGGCTTTTGTTTCGTGCGGGGAGACATCACCGACCGGGATCTCGTAGGTCGAGTCTTAAAGGAAGAACGGCCTTGGGCCGTCGTCAACTTCGCGGCCGAATCGCACGTCGACCGGAGCATTCTCGACGCGTCGCCGTTCTTGCAGACTAATATCGGCGGCGTGCACATACTGTTGGAGGCGATCCGCAAGTTTCCGGTAAAGCGTTTCCTTCATGTTTCCACCGATGAGGTTTACGGTGACCGGGAAGGTAAGGACGCGGCCACCGAAGAGTCGGCGCTCTGTCCCGGTAGTCCCTATGCGGCTAGTAAAGCGAGTGCCGATTTGCTGTGCATGGCCTACCGGCGCACCTATGATTTGCCTATCATCATTACGCGAAGCTCGAACAACTATGGGTCGTTTCAGTTTCCGGAAAAGCTTATTCCGCTGTGCATTCGCAACGCCGTGGCGGGGCTGAAGCTTCCCGTCTACGGCGACGGCGGGCAGATCCGGGACTGGCTGCACGTCGAAGATAATTGCCGGGCTATTCTAGCGGTCCTGAAAAGTGCGGAACCTGGCTCGATCTACAACGTCGGAGCCGGCAGGGAGTGGGAAAATTTAGACGTTGTGCGAGGGATCTGCCGGGCGGTGGCGGTGCAAACGGGCCAGCAACTTGAAAAAGTGGAAGGTAACATTGAATTCGTAGCCGACCGGCCGGGTCACGACCGGCGCTACGCCTTGAAGGCGGAAAAGATTCGCCGGGAGCTGGGTTGGTTTCCGCGGATCGAATTTGGCTCCGGCCTCGATGAGACGGTGCGCTGGTATTTGGGTCACCCGGAGTGGGTGGTGCGGGTGACCTCGGGTGAATACCAAAACTATTATGATTCGGTTTACCTGCGCACCTGGGGCAAGCTATCGTGAGCCGGCTCATTGACAGTTCGCATCCAGGTCGATTTTGTTCCAGGGAGATGCTATTTGCTCGCCTGTGGGGCTCTACTATCTGAGCCAAGGTTCGCGCGACTAGTCAATTATGGAGATCAGTCATCTGCTTATTCTCGGGGCGCCGAGATCGGGCACGACCCTGTTGGCTACGATGATCGGCCGGCACTCCGAAATTGGGATTTTGAATGAGGACCATAGCTGGGCCATGAGGCGCATTCTCGGCAGGAGGATCGTGGGGAACAAACGGTGCATCCCAAACCAAATCGAAATGAAAAAACGAAGCCTATTTCATTTGAGATTTTTCAAGACCATCGGGTGGGCAAAAGAATATCAAAGCTCCGAGTATTCGATTCAGGACTATCTTTCCCTGCCGGGAATTCGCATTATCAGTCTTATCCGGGACGGCAACGACGTGATCTCCTCGGTCATGAATAGAAGCGAAAAGAGGTTTCGCGTGGCGTCCTACCGGTGGCGGCGGTCCGTCGATATCATTCATGAACTTAAGACTCGTAATTCGGAGATTGTCCTGGTGATCTCCTTCGAAGATTTGATCGTCAACCCGCAAGCGAATATGGAACGGATCGCGGCGTTTCTCGGAGTCGAATATCAGGAGCGCATGCTCGAAGGGGCGCGTTATAATCCATGGTACGGGGAGTCCGAATTGAACTTGGACAAAGTCAATCGAGCGAAAAAAGAGCAAACGGATTTTGATCTAGCCACGCGTTTTCCTGCGACTTACCAAAAGTACCAAGAGCTGTTGTCCCAGGCGAAGTAAGCTGCGCCCGCCGGCGCCGATTTATTTATGAGCGACACCCCAAGCGTTTCGGTGGTCATCGCCACCTACAACCGGGCTAATTTCCTGCGCCAAACGGTCGAGAGTGTTTTGAGTCAAAGTTTCCGAGATTTCGAATTGATCGTCGTGGATGACGGTTCGACCGATGACACGAGGCGCTTGATTGATTCCTGCGGATCGACAATCAGGTACTACTACCAGGAAAACCGCGGTCCCGCGGCCGCGCGCAACTTGGGGGTACGGCAGGCGCGGGCGAGATGGCTTGCGTTTCAGGATTCCGATGATCTCTCGACCCCGGATCACTTGCAAGTCCTGCATGAGTACGTGGACGCTCACCCAGAGTGCGCCATGGTGTTCGCAAACGGCGTCTACTTGGGCGGCCGGGAACATAGTCGAGAAACCATTATACCGGCAAGAAAATCTCGACGACTGGCGGCCGACGGGGTTCGCCTGAACGATCTCTTTGAAAAAAGCATCGCGCGGCTCCAGGCGGCGCTCATCTCCAAAGCGGCCTACGGCGCCGCCGGCGGCATGAACGAATCGTTGCGGGTCTGCCATGATCTGGATCTGTTTCTCCGTCTGGGCGCGAAGTTTCCCGTGGCCTACCTCGATCGGGTAGTGTTTCGATATCGCAAACATGAAGGGAACATTACCCGCGACGAGGAGGTGCGGCTGACGGAAAACATCAAGGTCATCGAAAATCTAATTCGAGACTTCCCGGCGGTGAGTAAAGTTCTCGGCCACCGCCGGGTCGCTCGGCGCACCGGGTACCGTTATTACCGCTTGGCTAAAGGGCGATGGAAGCGAAACGAGATCGACGCCGCGCGGCAGGCGTTACGGGCCGCGATTTCATTATGTCCGTTGTCCTTGAAGTATCGGTATTACCAACGGCGGTGGGGCGGTTTGAGTGGGTGAAGGGAGGATATGGATTTCAGCATTATCATCGCGTCCTACGATCGGGTCGATTCGCTTCACCGATTGCTGAGAGGAATTGAGCAGTACTTCGGCGGGCTCGGCATTACCTATGAGGTGATCGTCGCCAACAATGCGCGAGACGAGAAGGTCGCGCAAGAGTATACCCGGCTAGTAGACGAATTTAGGAATTCAGGGCGCATTACCTTTCGCGAGGTGCGCGAACCTCTGGCCGGGAAATGCCGCGCCCAAAACGCCGCGATACTTCAGGCGAAGGGATCGGTCTTGGCCTTTTTCGACGATGACGTGGAGATAACGCCCCAGTGGCTTTCAGTGGCGGCGGAGTTCTTTCAGCAAAAACATTTCGATGCCATGCAGGGGCCGATTCTCATGCCACCGGAGATGGAGCACAACGAAGAATTTTTGCGCGCGCAGCAGCGTTTTCGCACAATCAATTTCGTCAAGTACCGAGCCGGGGTGACCGAGATCGATACCTTGACCGGCGCAAACATGGCCGTGCGCCGGGAGGTGTTCGGGCGCATCGGCTATTTCAACGAAGAACTGGGCCCCGGCCGCTCCGGCATATCGGAGGACGTGGAATTCGCGCAGCGGTTGTTGCGCAGCGGCGGGAAGATCGGATATGAGCCCCGCGCCGGCGTCTACCATATCGTCGACTGGAGTCGGCTGACGGAGGGTTTCTTTCGTCAGAGACACGAACAGCAGGGCCGCAGCCGGCTAATCTATAAGAAACAATCCCTCGCGGCGATCATCGCGAATCTCGGGCGATCCCTTTGGACCTTGGGGTGGTACTCCCTCGCTGGAAACGAACGAAAGAAGTACCGGGCCAAAGGAAGGTATTTTCACTATCGGGCGATGCTGGCGGAGAAAACAAAGAGTATGAAAGGAATCGGGCCCTGAGTTCACGGCAGCGTCGACTTCAAAGAATCTTGGATCATTTGCAAATCAGAGGGCCAGGTTTCTCGGCACACTCATAGGCGAGATCTTCTTGTGCGCGTGGCCCCCGTGGAGGCGGCTACCATTCGGAGACAACTACGGTCCCCCGTGAGGATAGGCTTCCCGAAATTCATGCTTTGCCATGTCTTGTTTGGCCGTATCAATCAGCCTTGGAGTCAGCGGAGCCTCAAGCCGGGTTAGGTGCGGAGAGAAGGGGATGTTTGCCAAAACCCGTTGGCAATTCAGCCCGCTTGACGGTAATATCACGGCCACACTTCTCCATTCTAAGGCTTGGTTCAATGTGTGATTTACGTGCCATAAGCTCCTAAGCTTTTTGGGAGATGACTTTGCCAACTAGCAGCGATGCGCCCCGGGCCACGGTTTCCGCCATCGTGGTTTGTTTCAACGAAGAGAAGAATATCCGGGATTGCCTCGAAAGTCTGCGCTGGTGCGATGAGATCGTCGTCGTCGATTCTTTCAGCACCGATCGCACGGCGGAGATCTCTAGGCAATACACGGATCGAGTCATACAACGGCCCTGGGCCGGATACCGGGACCAGAAGGCGTTCGCCCATTCGCAAGCGACCAAGCAGTGGGTGATGCTGGTCGATTCCGATGAACGTGTGACGCCGGGATTACGGGACGAGATCCAGCGCGCACTCGATGGCGATGACGGTCGTTTCATGGGTTATGCCGTTCCCCGGTTGGTTTTCTATCTTGGGCGCTGGTGGCGGCGCGGCGGCTGGTATCCTGATTATGACGTCCGATTGTTCCGCCGCGACAAAGCGGCCTGGGGCGGAGCCGATCCCCATGAGAAGATCCTGGTCGATGGAGCAGTGCGCTGGCTTAAACATCCGCTGCATCACTTTTCTTACCGTAACATCGACGATCACCTGCAGCGCATCAACCGTTTTACCTCGATTTCCTCGCGGGAGCTGCGCAAAGGAGGCGAGCGATGGCGGCTGACCGACGCCCTGCTGCGGCCGGCGTTTCGCTTTTTCCGCTCCTATGTCATCAAGCGCGGATTCATGGAGGGGTTTGCCGGCTTCTACGTCGCGGTGACGGCTGCGGTTTATGTTTTTCTTAAGTATGCTAAGCTCTGGGAAATCGAGTTGGATGAGAAAGACGACGTTGGGGGAAAGGAGTCATAACCGCCTTCTTAAAATTCTCCATATCGATCCCGAGAGGAACTGGGGCGGGGGGGAAGCGCAGGTTCTCGGACTACTCACTTATCTTTGTCAAAAGGGTCATCGCAGCGATCTTTTAACTCATCCGGACGGGCGGCTTTTCGAACAAACTGCTTCGCTCGGCGTAAAAAGACTTTCACTGGTGGTGCGAAATGACTTGGATTTGCGGCCGGTCCCAGCTCTGCGGCGGCTTATTCGAAGCGAAAAATACGATATCGTTCATTTCCATACCAAGAGAGCGCATGCTCTTTCGCTTTGGCTACCGCGCGGGCCTCAGTGTCCGAAGTATGTCGTCACCCGGCGCATGGATTATCCGGAAACGAAAAGTTGGTACACGCGATATCTCTACAACCGCAGAGTCGACGGCGTAGTTGCTATTTCTCGCGTCATCTTGGAACTCTTGGTTGAAGCGGGGGTCGAGGCGGGCCGCATTCGATTGATTCACAGTGGCATCGATCCGGAGCGATTTGTTCGCGGCACGGCGGCGGTGACCGAGCGCGAAGTGGTGGTGGGAATCGTCGCGGCATTGGAATTGCGCAAAGGTCATCGCTATTTACTTGAGGCTGCGGCGAGGTTGAAAGGAAACGGTCACAGGATCAGGTATCTGATCGCGGGGGATGGGCCGGCGCGCCGTGAGTTGGATGAACAGGTCGAAGCGTTGAGCCTGGCAGATGAGGTTCGGTTTTGCGGTTTCGTTTCGGACACGCCGGCTTTTTTGTCGCAAATCGATATTTTCATTCTGCCGTCGCTGTATGAGGGTTTAGGCGTGGCGGTTATCGAGGCGATGGCGGCCGGTAAGCCGGTGATCGCCAGCCGCGTCGGAGGGTTGCCGGAATTGGTTGCCGATGGCGAAACCGGACTTCTCGTCGCCCCGAAAAACGTCGAAGGCTTAGTGGAAGCGATCGCCCGATTGGCGATTGACAAGTCCCTGGCGCGGGAAATGGGCAGGAAGGGCGCAGCCCGGGCGCGGGCGAGTTTTTCGCTGGAAAACATGGCGGCGCAGAACGAGGCCTATTATTACGAGCTGCTCGGCGCACCGGCGCAATGCTGAGGAACGATGAGCTTCAATGAAGGCTCTGCGGTTGAGCCGCAACCAAAGTAGACAAAAACACTTCACCACGAAGGTCACGAAGAGCACGAAGTTAAAAAATTTTGAAATATCAATGTCCGAAACCTTCGTGAACTTCGTGCCTTCGTGGTGGAGACTCTTTTCGCCTTTTAGTGCCGGAAACTTAGAAAAGCTCATATGAAAAACCTATTGGAACTGGTCGGAAATTTTAAGAAGGCTCATCTGCTGGTGGTTGGCGATCTGATGCTGGATCGTTTCGTCTGGGGGGACGTCGAAAGAATTTCCCCTGAAGCGCCGGTGCCGGTGCTGCGCGTGAGATCGGAGAGCTCCCGTCTCGGCGGCGCCGCCAACGTCATCCATAATATCCGCACTCTTGGCGGCAAGGTGACCGCTTGCGGGGTCATCGGCAAGGACGAGGCGGCGAAAAGAATCCTGCACGAGCTTCGGCGGGTCAAGGCGTCCAGCGCCGGGGTGTTTTCCGACCGCGCCTTCCGGACCACTCAGAAGACTCGGATCATCGCCAGTCCGCGCCATCAACAGATCGTCCGCTTGGACCGGGAAGATCTCGGTTCGATCCGCGCGGCGACGCTGGCCAGGCTGCGGCAGTGGCTCTGGAGAAGCGCTTCGCGCTACGACGCCGTCGTCATTTCGGATTATGGCAAGGGCGTCGTCCACGCAGAACTGCTCGACGCGGTCGCCCAGTTGGCGAGCGCGAAACAGATCACCTTCATCGTTGACCCCAAACGCGAGAATTACGGGCGCTACCGGCTGCCCACGCTGATTACGCCCAACAAGGATGAAGCGAGCGACGCCTCCGGGATCGCGATTCGCGACGAAGCGACCCTCAAGATGGCAGGGGAAAAGCTGATGCGTATGTGGCGTGCCAAAGCTGTGTTGATTACCCGTGGGCCCGACGGTATGAGCTTGTTTCGCCCGCGCGGGCGGGTCAAGCATTTTCCCACCCAGCCGCGGGATATGTTCGACGTTACGGGAGCAGGCGACACGGTGGTCGCGGTGTGCGCCTTGGCGCTGGCGTGCGGCGGGAGTTACGAAGATGCCGCGGTGATGGCCAACCAGGCCGCGGGTCTGGTCGGCGACGAGGTTGGAACCGTGGCGGTATCGCTGAAGAGTCTCAAGCGCAACTTGAAGGAACTACCATGAAGAGCATGACCGGCTATGGCGAGGCTTCCCGTCTGGTGCGCGGGACGAAAATTTCCGTCCAGGCGCGCAGCTTGAATCATCGCCACCTGGATCTGCAGCTAAGGGTGCCCCGGGAATACCTATCCTTCGAAGAAGAGATTCGCAAAATGATTCGCGAAAAGATCTCCCGGGGCCGGATCGAACTCTTTATCAGCCGCTATCCCGATAAGGGGCGGGCGCGCAAGCTGGAGATGGACGCCGAGCTGCTCGGCCAATACCTGGCCTCGATGCGAGAGGCAAAACGGAAATTCAAGCTGGCCGGCGATCCGGAGCTTTCGCTGCTTTCGACCTTGCCGGATCTGTTTCACGTTCGTGAGGTCGAGAGCGACGCCGCGGCGGAACGTCAAGGGTTGTTCGGCGCTCTTTCCAATGCTTTGAGCAAGCTCGAAGCGTCGCGCGAGCGGGAAGGCCGGCAACTCAAGGCCGACATGCAAGCCCAGATCCGTCATTTGACCCGGGTCGCCGTCGCCCTGGCCGCGCGCGCCGAGGAAACGGTCAGCCGGATTCAGCGAACTCCGGCGCCGGCGAGAAACGGCGAAAGTTTCGCGCGCCAGGACGAAGGCGGAACGGACTCGATCGGGGTTGTCTTGAAAGGCGATATCAACGAGGAAGTTGTTCGCTTGAAGAGCCACGTGGCGGCGTTGGCCGTAGTGCTTCACGAAAAAGAGCCGGTGGGGAAGAAAATCGATTTCATGCTGCAAGAGGTCCAGCGGGAGTTGAATACGATCAGTTCCAAGGCGCCTCAGTTGCCGGTCGTCCAGCAGGTATTGGAAGGCAAGGAGCGCGTCGAAAAAATTCGCGAGCAAACCCAGAACATCGAATGACTCGTAACCGCCAGCGATTGACCCGCCGCCGGGGGATCATTTTTATTCTGTCGGCGCCTTCGGGAGCCGGCAAGACGACCTTGATCAACGGGCTGCGATCGGTCTATCCGGAAATCGAACTGTCGGTTTCATGCACGACCCGCGCGCTGCGCCGTGGCGAGGTTGACGGTCGCGATTACCGCTTTGTCACGCCGCGGCAGTTCGACGCCATGACGGCCAAGGGAAAGTTCGCCGAATGGGCGAAGGTCCATAATTACCTGTACGGCACCCCGCGCGGGCCGCTCGACCTCTGTGTGCGTCGCGGTCGGGATATCCTTCTAGACATCGACGTTCAGGGGGCTAGGAAAATCAAGCGGCTCTACCCCGGGGCGGCGGCGATATTTTTACTACCGCCGTCGTTGCGTGAATTGGCGCGCCGGCTGGCGCGCAGGGGAACCGAAAGGCGGGAAATCATGCGCCGCCGACTCGCCAATGCGCGGGGTGAAATCCGCCGGGTTATCGAGTATGATTACTGCGTCGTCAACCGGGATGTCAAGGAAGCGGTAGGGGTGCTGTGCTCGATCGTGGAAGCCGAACGGGCCCGGACTTGCCGTGTCACCCGGTGGCGGATGGAGCCGGCGCGCGAGCGCCGGCATCGAGTTTCCCATGACCATAAAACTCAACGATCTGGTTGAAAAAGTCCAGTCTTACTTCCCTGCCGCGGATGTCGAACTCATCCGCAAAGCCTACGATTTTTCCGCCAGGGTTCATACCGGTCAAAAACGGTTGTCGGGTGAACCCTACCTGATCCACCCGATGGCGGTGGCCGACATCATCGCGGATTTGAAGCTGGACGTGCCGAGTGTCACCGCCGGCCTGCTGCACGATACCGTCGAGGACACGCTTACAACTCTCGATGAGATCAAAGCGATGTTCGGGCGCGAGATCGCCATGCTGGTGGACGGCGTCACCAAATTGAGCCGCGTTAATTTCATTAGCCGCGAAGAGAAGCAGGCGGAAAATTTTCGCAAGATGCTTCTAGCGATGGGCAAGGACGTGCGGGTGATCTTGATCAAACTCGCCGACCGGGTGCACAACATGCGCACCCTCGATCATATGCCCCTGGAAAAACAAATTCTCACGGCGCAGGAGACCTTGGACATCTACGCGCCGCTTTCCCACCGGCTCGGCATCGCCTGGGTCAAGAGCGAGCTGGAGGATTTGGCCCTCAAGTACCTCCATCCGGAAGTTTACTACCAACTGAAGCGCAACGTCGCCAAGAGAAAAAGCGATCGGGAGAAGTACATCGATGAGGTGATCTCGATCATCAGCAAAAAACTCGAAGCCGAAGGCATCGACGCGGAGGTCACCGGTAGGCCCAAGCACTTCTACGGTATCTATCAGAAGATGGAGAGCCAGAACCTGCTCTACGACCAGATTTACGACCTGGTCGCCTTCCGTATCCTGGTCGATACGCCGCGGGAATGTTATGAAGCCCTGGGCATGATCCACGCGCAGTGGCGTCCCATACCGGGGCGTTTCAAGGACTATATCGCCCTGCCCAAGCCCAATCTGTACCAATCGCTTCACACCAGCGTGATCGGACCCCATGGCGAGCGGATCGAAATTCAGATTCGTACTCAGGAAATGCATCGCGTCGCCGAGGAGGGCATCGCGGCGCACTGGCGCTATAAAGAGGGCGAGGATTTTCACATGAGCGACATCCAGAGGTTTGCCTGGCTGCGCCAGCTCTTGGAGTGGCAGGAAAATCTCCAGGACCCCCAAGAGTTTCTCCACAGCCTGAAAGAAGACCTCTTTGCCACCGAGCTCTACGTCTTTACACCGAAAGGCGATCTGTTGAATTTCCCCAAGGGTTCCACGGTCATCGACTTTGCCTATCGAATCCATTCGGAAGTGGGGCACCACTGCTCGGGCGCCCGCATCAACGGGCAGTTGGTTTCGCTCAAGTATATCTTGCGCAGCGGCGACACTGTCGAGATCATCACGACCCAACAACAGGCGCCTAGCCGCGACTGGCTCAAATGGGCGAAGACCCCCCGGGCCAAATCGAAGATCAGAAACTTGCTCAAGCTCCAGCAGCGCGAACGCAGCGTCGCGCTGGGACGCGAAATTCTCGAAGGCGACTTGCATCGTCATCAATTGGATTATGTGACTCTTGGCCGGGAGGGGAAGATCGATTGGGTGGTGAAGGAACTGGGCATGAAGGACGAAGAGTCACTTCTAGCGGCGTTGGGGTACGGTCGTATCACGGCGCGTCACGTGTTGGCCAAGTTGGTTGCGCCGGAGAAATTGGACGTCGGTGCGAAAAAGGCGGAGGGCTCGCTCAAGTCTTTGTTCCGCATAGTCACGCAGCAGAAGCGGGGGTTAGGTATCCGCGTCAAAGGCGGAGAAGACGTCTTGGTGCGATTTGCGCTTTGCTGCCATCCCCTGCCCGGCGAGCATATCATCGGCTTCATTACCCGGGGTCGCGGGGTGACCGTTCACACCGTCGGTTGCGCCACGGTCATGGAGAGCGATCCGCACCGACAAATCGAGGTTTCATGGGAAGAAAGCGGCCAGCCGCCGCGGCCGGTCAAGATCGAAGTTACCTGCGTGGATCGGCCCGGACTTTTGGCGGCGATCAGCGCGGCTATCACCAGCGCGGAGGCGAACATCGCGCGGGCCCAGATCCGCACGTTCTCCGGTCAGAAGGCGCTCAATACTTTTGAAGTGATGATCAAAAACTCGCAACACCTAAAAGATGTGTTGCAAAATATCTCGAAGGTGAAGGGTGTCTACAAAGCCGTCCGGGCACGGGGCCGGACCGTCGGCAGGGCGGATCGAGATCAAACCAGAGGCGAAATTCACTGAGAGAGGAAAACCGCTCGCTCAAGCGACCTTTTGCACGCGGCCCGAATGGATGCAGTCCGTGCAAACCAGGGCGCGCTTGACCGTCCCGTCAAATTTTCCCCGCACCCGTTTAAGGTTGGGCCGCCACGTCCGTTTCGACTTATTGTTGGCATGGCTGACGTTGTTACCGACCGAGCGCCTTTTCTTGCAGATTGAACAAACTCGTGCCATTTGATTTAACCTTTAATCCTTTCAATGATCTCGGTTGTCGAAAAACCTTTCAGATACGGGATGACGGCGACCCTGCCGCCATTTTTCTCGACGATATCCGAACCGACGATTTTACCGGGACCCCAATCGCCGCCCTTGGCCAGAACGTCGGGGATCAAAGCCGCGACCAAATCGTAGGGGTCGGCTTCGTCAAACAAGACGACGTAATCTACCATCTCCAGCGCGCCGATCAACTCAGCTCGATCCGACTCCGAAAGGATCGGGCGGCCCGCGCCCTTAAGGCCCTTTACCGAGTGGTCGCTGTTAAGGCCAACAATCAGGATGTCACCGCAGGCTTTAGCCTCCCGTAGCGTATGCAGGTGCCCGCGGTGCAGCAGGTCGAAACAGCCATTGGTGAAAACAATCTTTTTTCCGCTTGCTCTCGCTTGGACGGTGATTGCCTTAAGTTCGTCCACCGATTTGAGCTTTCCGGACACATTGAAGTAGGTAGCATGAGCAACGCTTGTTTTCAATTGCAAGTTCTTGTGATGCAAAGGAAAACTCGGATCTTGACCCATTGGTAAATATTCGTTAAGGTCAATGCGGTTTCGTAATTCCGCCGTGGCAACGCTTCAATTAAAGAACTAGGAGGAAAAATGGAATTTCAGGATCTGAGAGAATGGATCCAAATCGCGGATGAGATGGGCGAGCTTAAGACGCTGAAGGGCTGTGATTGGAACCTGGAGATCGGCGCCATCACTGAATTGGTGCATCACAAGGAAGATGGCCCGGCCGTATTGTTCGAGGACATTAAAGGTTACCCAAAGGGATACCGGGTGTTATCCAATTCGTTATCCTCGCGCAAACGCTTGGCTCTCACCTTGGGTCTTCCGCCGGGTGACACTAAGATGGACTTCGTCAAAATCTGGAAAGACAACTACAAGAAGATCAAACCGATCCCGCCCAAGTTCGTCAAGAATAGCCCGCTTTTCGACAACGTTTACAAAGACGGTGACATCGACATGTTCAAGTTCCCGACGCCGAAGTGGCATGACAAGGACGGCGGCCGCTACATCGGCACCGGCAGCGTCGATATTACGCGAGACCCCGACGAAGGCTGGGTCAACTACGGCACCTACCGAGTCATGATCCACGACAAGGACAAAGTCGGATTCTACATTTCACCGGGCAAACACGGCCGCATCCAGCGCGAAAAATACGCCGCCAGCGGACAGCCGTTCAAAATCGCGATGTCCTTCGGCCACGACCCGCTGATTTTTTTGGCCGGCAGCATCGAGGTGCCTTACGGCGTCCCCGAATATGAATTCATCGGCGGCGTGCGCGGCGAGCCCCTCGAAATGATCGAAGGAGAGTATTCCGGCCTGCCGATTCCGGCGAACGCCGAGATCGTCATCGAAGGAGACGTGCATTTCGATAATCCGAAAATCGAAGGCCCGTTCGGCGAGTGGACGGGTTACTACGGCAGCGCCGAGCGCGCGGAACCATGGGTCCAGGTCAAACGTCTCTATCATCGCAACGATCCGATCATCCTCGGCTCTCCTCCGGGGCGCCCGCCGGCGGAACTCGGCTGGTATCGCTCCTATCTGCGCTCCGCGCTGATTTGGGATGAGATGGAAAAGGCCGGCGTGCCGGACGTCAAAGGTGTGTGGCTGGCGGTTTCAGGCGGCAGCCGGCTCATGATGTGCGTTGCCATCAAACAACGCTATCCCGGGCATGCCAAGCAAGCGGCGGTGATCGCTTCGCAGTGCCACGCCGGCGCCTATCTCGGCCGTTTCGTGGTCGTGGTCGATGACGACATCGATCCGTCGAATACCGACGACGTGATCTGGGCGATGACCAGCCGGTGCGATCCCGAGCAGGACATCGACATCCTGCGCCGCTGCTGGAGCGGCCCTCTCGATCCGATCATTCATCCGACCAAGAAGGGTTTCAACTCCCGCGCGATCATCGACGCGACACGGCCCTATGAATGGATGAAAGATTTCCCGCCCGTCGCCGAGTCCCCCAAGGAAGTGCTCGACGCCACGGCGAAGAAATGGGGTCAGGAGCTTTTCGGGAGCAACGGGAAGAAGTAAGAATCGTTCAGCGCTTCACGTAGCAACTACAAGGGCAAGTCGGTCACGGTTGTGGTCGGCTTGCCCTTTTTATTGGTTGTTCCGGGTTTACTGTGCAGGAGATCTCACTACGAAGGACCCAGTGCAGGAAAGCCGCAACCAAAAATAACCAAACAACTTTTACCACGAAGGTCACGAAGAGCACGAAGTTAAGAAGTTTAGAAAAATCAATGTCCGAACCCTTCGTGTGCTTCGTGGTGAGAAAGGGTTTCGTCGATCGATCCCGACGTGCTTGTCCCGGACATCGTCAATCCACTCGAAGCCGCCTTCGGAAAAGGCGCCGGCGTACGATCCTCAGCTTTCGCTCGTCACGACCTCATGGTAAGAGATAATCTCACTTACCCAAATTGGTTCTTCTGGGTTTCCTGTGAAGAGAGATTCACCACAGAGACGCAGAGTTCATAGCGCGGCACAGCCGCAACCGAGTTGGCAGCCCATGAGGCGGCGAACCAGAGAATCGGCGAGTCGATGAGCGGATGAATGGAAAAC
>Ga0209726_10002630_pt1 | contig 26237 bp, 20 predicted proteins | sample Subgrocontami54m_FD_187453 | JGI IMG/M metagenome (GOLD analysis project Ga0209726, IMG submission 187453) | Subsurface groundwater microbial communities from S. Glens Falls, New York, USA - GMW46 contaminated, 5.4 m (SPAdes) (version 3) | ecosystem: Environmental > Aquatic > Deep subsurface >... | reverse complement strand
CCGCCGCTACCGGCGGATCGGCCACCGGCGCCGGCGGAGTATCCGAGCGCGGCGGCTCCTGATTCGGCGCCGGATTCACATTCACGGTTTGCACGCCGATCTTGTTGTCCGTGCCGGCCGCCCCACCTCCGATCGCTCGAGTTGCAGCTTTGACCACGTCGGTCGCGTTCACAGGCGTGGGATCGACCATGGTGGGCTCGCCCACTCTCGTCGCCCGTTCCACATCCGGGCGCTTGGCAAAATTTCCCAGCATGCTCGACACCATGCTCGGTTCGCGCCGGCTGGCCACTTCCTTCTTATTCAATTCCAGCGCCGCGCGCGTGGGCCGCGGCACCGGCAGTTTCAGCGCCTCCAGCCGCGCCTTGGCATCGAGCGCCCGGTCCATTGCCGGATAACGCTTGATGATGTGCCTGTAGGCCTCCGCTGCGCCCTTCTCAAACTCCTCGATCATTTTGGCCTTGGGGCCTTCCGCCACCTTCGGGTTCTGCCGAAGCATGGCGATCTCCGCCTCGTACGTCTGCCCCAGCAGATACAACGTCTCATCCGCTCCGCTATACAACGGATACCTGTCCACCAGCGTTTGCAGTCGCGCAATCGCCGCCGGATACGCCTGCCGCAGGTAATAGAACCGTCCGATGTTGTACTCGCGCTGCGCCAGCACTTCCTGCACTTCCCGCAGCCGCTGCTTCGCCTCGCGCAACAGCTTGCTGTCGGGATACTGCAAAATCACCGCCCGGTATTCCTCCTCGGCGCGCATCGCATGCGTGTAGTCCCGGTCGGCTTTTTCCATCTGCTGATAGTGAATATTGGCCACCTTCAGCGCGGCTTCGGCCGCCTCCGGCATGTTCGGAAAGAAGGTCCCGAAATCCTTGTACTCGATCTCCGCCTGCTGGAGCGCAGTTGAACCGCCCTCCGCATACCACGAATCCGCCACCGCCAGCTTGGCGCGCGCGATGAACTCCGAATCCGGATAGGTATTGATCAGCGTCTGCAACGTCATACGCGCCACGTCGAAGCGATTGTGCTTCATCGCATCCATCGACCGGTCGAACAGCACCTTGTCGGGCTGCTTCGACCCCACATTCGCCAACGGATTGTTGACCTTCTTATTGGTGCACGCCGTGCTCAACGCGAGCACCACTGCCACCATCGCAAGAATCGAAACTCGACGCATAGAAACCTCAGAACCCGGGACTACACTAGGACGCGCATGAGCACGGCTCGAACTGACTCGACCTGCCGTGACTGAGAACTGAGAACCGGGAACTGAGAACTCCGATCCTCACTTCTGCAATCTGACTTCTAACTTCTGACTTGCCTTTCCCTACACCCGCTGCAAACTCGCGCTGCGCGCCGCCTCCAACAAGGCCTGCGCATTCGCCTTCGGATCGCCGCTCCCGAAGACCGCATTCCCCGCCACCAGAATCTCCGCCCCCGCTCGCACCACCTCGCCGACGGTATCCAGCCCCACTCCCCCATCGACCTCGATGCGATAGGAATATCCCCCCGCAGCCCGCATCTCCGCCAGCGTCCGCATCTTCCCCAGCGTCTCGGGGATAAACTTCTGTCCCCCAAACCCTGGATTTACGCTCATGACCAACACATAATCCACAATATCCAGGACCTCGCTGAGCGTCTCCACCGGCGTCGCCGGATTAATCACCACCCCGGCCAGACAATCATGGCTCTTGATCAGGTGCAGAGTCCGGTTCAGGTGCCGGCAAGCCTCCTGATGCACCGAGATCCAATCCGCTCCCGCCTCGGCGAAATGCGCAATATAGTCGTCCGGGTTCTCGATCATGAGATGGCAGTCCAGCGGCAACCGGGTTGCCTTGCGGAGAGATTTCACGACCGGCGGCCCGATCGTCAAATTGGGCACAAAATGCCCGTCCATGATGTCCACATGGATCACGCTGCCCCCGCCCGCCGTGGCCCGTTCCACTTGCTCCGCCAGATGGGCAAAGTCAGCCGAAAGAATCGAGGGTGCGAGTTCGATCAAAACCGGGAACCTGCGCTCGCCTAAGGAGATAACCTCCCGAGATTCTAGCACGTGTGGGATGGACACTCCTGTCCGTCCGCCCTGGCCATTGATGCTCACTTGGCTATCCCTGATCCAGTTCTCAGCGTTTTGGCCGCATGTAATAGTTTTGCAATGTCTATCCGAGATCACCGCGAAAAACTCTTGCCGCAGGGTACGCTGCCAACAGGATCCATATGGAAGTTCACCCCAAGGGAAGTCGCGCTCGCATCCTGCTGAGTTCGGTCTTCGGCCCTTACGCTCAAGATGACGAATTTGGCAGCCGGGCCATCAATCCCATGGAGCTCTATCACAACCAGGTCACCCGCGCGCAAGGCAGCTTCTCGCTGCGCATGTTCCATCGCTCCTGGGGCATCATGCTGATTCAGGAAAATATTTCGGCGCCCTGTAGCGTGCTGGATTTTCCCACCCGCGAAGCCTTTGCCCGTGAATTAACCACGAACCACTACGACATCGTTGGTATCTCTTCCATCATCGTAAACGTTTTGAAGGTCCGGGAGATGTGCCGAATGGTGCGGGAACTATCGCCGGCTTCGGTGATCGTGGTGGGCGGACATGTGGCTGCCATTCCCGGCGTGGAGGCCATGATCGACGCCGACCACATCGTGCGCGGCGAAGGTATTTCCTGGATGCGCCGCTACCTGGGAGAAGACGAGCAGGCGCCCATCCGCCATCCCGCCATTGTTTCCGGTCTACAGACACGCATCATGGGAGTGCGTCTCCCGCAGCGCAAGGGCGGCACGGCAGCAACCATCATCCCGTCGGTGGGTTGCCCCATGGGGTGCAACTTCTGTACCACGTCTGCTTTTTTTGGCGGCAAAGGAAAATTTGTCAACTTTTACGAGACGGGCGATGAACTGTTTGACGTGATGTGCCGGATCGAAGCGGAGCTCAAAGTAAGTTCCTTCTTTGTGATGGACGAGAACTTCCTGCTTCACCGTGAGCGTGCCATGCGTCTGCTGGAACGCATGAAGCAGGCAGGCAAGAGCTGGGAGCTTTCGGTCTTTGCTTCCGCCAATGCCATCCGCAAATACACCATGCTGGAACTGGTCGAACTCGGCGTTTCCTGGGTCTGGATGGGTTTGGAATCTCCCCGGTCCAGCTATAGCAAGCTCCAGGGTATGGACATCGGGCAACTTACGCGGGAGATGCGCCAACACGGCATACGAGTGCAGGGCTCGACCATCATCGGACTCGAGCACCACACCCCAGACAACATCACCGAGGAAATCGAAGCGGCGGTCGGCTACCAGACCGACTTTCACCAGTTCATGCTCTACACCCCGGTTCCCGGCACGCCGCTTTACCAGCAAATGGCCGATCAGGGTCGTCTGCTGAAGGACATTGACCCCGCCGATATCCATGGCCAGTACAAATTCAATTTCCGGCACGCCGCCATCTCCCGCGACGATTCAAAACGGTTCCTGGATTGGGCCTTCTGGCGCGATTTCGAGCGTAATGGACCGAGTCTTTATCGCATGTGCCAGACCCTGCTCCAGGGCTGGCAACGCTACAAGGACTACCCCGATCCACGCGTCCGGGAGCGCTTTACGCGGCAAGTGAAGAAGCTCAGCGGCGCTTACAATGCGGCGCTCTGGGTGATGGAGCGAGAATTCAAGAAAGTCAATCGCAGCGTGAGTGAGCGGATTCACAAGCTGCGCCGCGAAGTCGAGAAGGAATTCCCGGTCATCGCCCGCCTCACCGCCGCCTCGTTGGGCCCGGTCTTGTTGTGGTCCACCCGCCGAGAGGAACATCGGCTGGCCTCAGGACGTACTTACGAACCCCCCACCTTTGTCGAGCGCCGCAATTGGATTTCGGCTTCCTAGCCCGCCTGCAAGGTGGCCGTCTTTAACAGCGCCCATCCCTGGTCCACTTGCCCAGTTAGGGCTGACTTCCCACCAACTTCCGGATTGCCGACCACACGTCTAGAGCAATTCTCCAATTGTTGTAGAGTGCGAATCAAGAACGGGAGGGCACGGCTGAAGCTGTAAAGTTCCACCACATCCTTTACAGATCGTTATCACCACATCCTTTACACTTTTGCAGGTCGACGGCTTCAGCCGCGCCGCAACTCCCGCAAAGCATTCCGGCTTTACAGGCAGCGGAAAACTCACGAATGTATGCATGGCCGTGGAAGAGCGGCCCTTCAGGGCCGCGTATGGCGTTTAGAATGAGTGCGGGCTTCAGCCCCTGTGGTCGTCTTTCATCAGCCAGTGGAGTTTTTCCGCAGCCTGTTTAGCCGCTGCGGTCAGACACTCTACATCAACACGAGAACTGTTCTAAGTGCGCCTCGGACTGCGATTCCTTTAGGTGTTACGACACGCATCGTCTCCAGATGCTACGGCAATGTGACTGAGTGACTGAAGACGGCGAGTCCCTCGCTGAGCCTGTTTCGTAATGTACGCGGAATGGTGCGATCGGGACCGGCTCCCCCACCTAACGCCGGCTCCTTCCGAACCGCGGTCCACCTGGAAGTTAGGGCGGACTTCCACTATTACTCCCGTGGTTCTGCTGGCCCCCAGTGCCAGCAGCACGAATCCAGTTCGTCAACCGAACCGCGCACTCTCCCACTCCAGCGCCGGACCGTTCCCGAGCCCACCACCGATCACTAACCAAAAACCATCAATCCCTGCATCTCCGTCCCACTTGTTACTCTCCTGATTCCATCGCCCTCCGTGACTCCCAAAAGAAAAAAGCAGCCCACTTAAGTCTGTGTTGCAACGCAAGATGTGATTAAACAACTGGGACGCAAGACTCTTTATAGCCGCGAAGCGGCGCAAGACTACAGCCCACGGCGCAAGCCGTGGGTGAGAGCGGGACATGAGTCAGCCCCGCAGGGGCGAAAGAACAGTTGCGGCAGACCACTCGGCCGCCTGTCTTCAGAAAAGCAGTGCCTCGCTAGAAGCCAGCAGCTAGCCGCTACTTCCCTTTCAACATTCCCACCACCCGATCAAAATCCTCGATCGTCCCGTACTCGATCGTGATCTTGCCCTTGCCCTTGCGGTCCCGGATCCGCACCCGCATTCCGAGGATGGTCTCCAGCGTCCGTTGCGCCGCCCGCACATTCGGATCCACCCAGCGCGCCCCCCCGCCCATCCCTTTTTCCGCCCCCGATTGTTCCAGCGGCAGATTCACGTTCATGACTTCATCTTCCAGTTGCAGCACCGACATTCTCTTTTTCACCGCCAGGTGCGCGAGCTTCGAGATCTGCGACTCGTCATGCAGCACCAGCAACTCGCGCGCGTGGCTGTACGTAAGATCGCCGCGGCTCAGGAAGTTCTGTACATCGGCCGGCAGCTTCAGCAGCCGCAGGTAGTTGGAAACCGTCTCGCGCGACGCCCCCACCCGTTTGCCGATCTCCTCCTGGGTCAGGTTGAACTCCGTGCTGAGGTGAGCGAAAGCCTCCGCCTGCTCCAGACAGTCCAGATCCTGGCGTTGCAGGTTCTCGACGATAGTCATTTCCGCCGCCTGCTGCTCCGAGACCCGCTTCACGATCGCCGGAATCGTCGCCTTCCCCGCGATCCTCGAAGCTCGCAACCGCCGCTCGCCCAGGATCAGCACGTATCGGCCGTCTTGCCCCGGACGCACCACGACCGGCTGGATCACCCCTTGCACCTGGATCGACCGCGCCAGTTCCTTGAGCAACTCATCCTCGAAATCCATCCGCGTCTGGTGCGGGTTGCTTTCAATGACATCGAGCGCGAGTTCCAGCAGCGGCTGCCCATCCGGAGTCCGCCGCTCCGCCACCGCCTGCAACTCCACCCCCTCCGCCGCGAGCACGACCGTAGCGCCGGCGCCCTCGCCGGCTGTCGCGAGAGCCTGCCCTCGCACCTCGCCTGGACCACCCGGCGTCCGCTGCGGCCCCACCGCTGCGGCCGCTAAATCTTCAGCGGGTGCCCCATCCCTGCGCGCACTTTGCGCAAGCGTGGCGTCGTTCCCCGGCACCATCCGCGGCCCGCTCGGCAGCAGCGACTCCAACCCCCGCCCCAGTGCCCGCCGTTTCTCAACCGGCTTCTCCGCCACCTTCTCAACGTTGATCTTCTCCGCAGGAATCGCCATCGCCAGTCCTCTCCATTAACGCTCTTCACTTCTGCAATCTAACTTCTGCATTCCCAAGGCTCACGTCTGCAATCTGACTTCTGACTCTGCCATCCCCTGTGTCCCTCTGTGTCCTCTGTGGTTAAAGGTTTTCACTTCTGCAATCTGACTTCTGACTTCTTAAATATCGATATATATAAATATTTATAGCCATCAATCTAAGCCGCACCCGCCGCGCTCCCCGCGCTCGCGTACCGGTCCAGCAGCTCCTTCGCCAGCCGGATGTAACTCTCCGCGCCCCGCGAGCGCACGTCGTAGAGCAGCGCCGGCTTGCCATGGCTAGGCGCCTCCGCCAGCCGGATATTCCGCGGAATCGTGGTAGTGCACAACTTCTCCCCAAAATACTTCTTCAGCTCCTCCGCCACCTGCTGCGCCAGGTTGGTGCGCTCATCAAACATCGTCAGCACGACTCCCTCAACCGCCAGCGACGGGTTAAGCGCCACCCGGATCCGCTCGATCGTATCCAGCAACTCCGACACACCCTCGAGCGCAAAGTATTCCGCCTGCATCGGGATGAGCACTCCGTCCGCAGCCACCAGCGCGTTGACCGTAAGTAGATCGAGCGCCGGCGGGCAATCCAACACGACGAACTCAAACCGTTCTCGCAGCAAGGCAAGCGCGTCGCGCAGCCGAAACTCCCGCCGCTCCGCCTCCACCAACTCGAGGTTTGCCCCAATCAGGTTCCTGTGCGATGGAATCAGCCAGAGCTGTTCCAGTTCGGTGATCTGGAGCGCCTCTTCAGCCGAAGCCGCGCCCATGATGACATCGTAGGTGCTGATCCGCTCCGGATCTTTCCGCAGGCCGAGGCCGCTGGTCGCATTCGACTGCGGATCGCAGTCCACCAGCAGCGTGTTGACCTCGGCAGCCGCGAGAGAAGAGGCAAGGTTGATGGCAGTCGTGGTCTTCCCGACGCCACCCTTCTGGTTAGCAACCGCGATCACGCGTCCCATGATTATTTTCTTTGGATAATCTGCGCGCCAGAATAGTGCCAACCCACCTGTGAATTCAATGCCGCATTTTGGTGCAGGTGCACGGAATGTTCCACGTGGAACACCCCGGCAGCTTGGGTGGTCGGAAGCCGTCGGCGATCAAGTGTTCCACGTGGAACATTGGCGCAGGGGAGCAGAGTGGGCGGTTTGGCGATGGATCTGGGGTCACAAAGTGGACAAGTGTTCCACGTGGAACACTCGTCATGATTATGTATCATAATGAGACAATAGGTTATACTTACCACTTTAATCATTGGAAGCGGCAAAAATCAGCTTCGCGCTACATCTTTTATGTGGCAAAGCAGCTGATGTGTCCCATATCAGTGGGGAATACCGATTGACAAGACTCTGGAGTGTGACTGGGGGATGGGGATGGGAGGTTGCCAGTGGATGGTGGGGGCTAGGGTGGTGAGGGTGGAGAGTTGGGTGGAGCCGATGAGGAGGGCGAGGCGTCCGGAGGGGGCGAGGAGGCGGGCGGCTACGGGGAGGATCGCGTCGAAGCGCTCGACGGCGCGCAGGGTGACGATGTCGGCGGGCGGGAGGGCTGGGTCGTTCTGGGCGGCGAGGGTTTCGGCGCGGGCGGTGATTACATTGACGTCCGTCAATGTAAGGGCGCGAATCACTTCGCGCAAGAAGGCGGCTTTCTTGTGATTCGATTCGACCAGGGTGAGCGAGATGGCGGGGGCCCAGATTTTCAGGGGGAGTCCGGGGAAGCCGGCGCCGGCGCCGATGTCGAGGACACAGGTGTTTGAGAGTGTGGGTCGGACACTCCCTTCGGCAGGCTCAGGGCAGGCTTTGTCCGACAACCCGTCGCCCCATCCGTCAGCAAGCGGGAACAGATGCCGGGCGAGAAAAAAGGACTCTCCGAAGTGGCGGGTCACGATCTCGTCGGGATCGCGGATGGCGGTCAAGTTGATGCGGGCGTTCCAGCGGAGTAATAGATCGATGTACGTCGATATTTGCTGGAGTTGCACTTCGGGGAGTGTCCTCTCCATGAAGGGATGGAGGAGGGCGGCGATGCGGGCGGTGTCCATGGGCGTGGAGAATTTTAGCTTAGGGGGGAGATTGCGGTTGCCGGTTACAACTCTCCGCGGAAGGCTTTGTCAAGAATGGAAGGCATGAGGGCGTCAAGCTCGGCTGACGTGTCAGCTTGCAAGGCCTTTAAGATATCCGTCCTTTCCTGCAGGCTCTCAAGATAGGCGACGATCCGGCGTTGCTCGCGGAGCGGGGGAACGGGCACAGGCACGGAGGTCGCTCAAGTTGAGTTCCGTTAGACGAAAACCAATCTTCTCCCTTTGCCAGTCGCCGCGTTCTCGGCTGCGGAGTTGGTGCTGGCCTTGAGACCCTCGTAAATAGGCATAGAGATAGTCTGGATCAATGACATCCGGGTTCGGCCGGGCGATTGCGACATGGGTGTCCGTTGATGCGAGGCGTCCATCGCTCCGGTAGCGGGCGACTCTACCAAGACATCCCGCCGCCGAGCACGCGATGAGAATGTCTTTATCTCGTACCAAAGCATCCGGTTGAACCTTAGCGGCTATATGCTGAGCCAGACGCATTGAGGTCGGGATATACCGCGCCTGCTGAACGTGTTGCGTTTTGATCAGGAAATGTTCGGATTGTCCCTGTTCTGATTGCTTGCCGCGTGCCAGAAACAGGGTGAGGTTCACAAGCGGCTTAGAGTCGCTCATCGCGTCGTCGTTCCAAATGCGTCGCTCCTCGGCAGCCATAAGCTGCGCGGTTTCTTTCTGCGCGTGTTGGCGGAGAGTGCGGGCTTCTTGGATTTGGGTAGCCAGTTCGCCAATCCGCGCCACCACACGCCGCAGCTCCGCCAATCTGTCAGGGACTTCAGGCCAATCTTGAAGTAACCCACGATGTCGGATTGCATCGAGAAAATCGCTGATTGCAGTTTGTTCGTGTTGGGCAACCGTGGGTATGGGGAAGGCTTTCAGCTGACCCGGTGAGACGTGTGGGATCGCGATGCTTCGATTCGAGGCCACTAGATGGTCCAAAAATTCTTCGGTGTGCAAAATGTGGTAAAGAAAGCGTCTTTCTACGTTTCCAATTGGGTCAAACCGACAGACCCGTTGGAGCAGCAGCGCTGGAATATCTTTGTCGGTCAGAAATGCAATCTTGAGCCCTTGCTTATTGACCGGACCATCCATCGACATCACCAGATCACCGGGCCGGAGGCGAAATCTCTCGTACTTTTCAGCCTCCCCATAGGACAGACAGACACTTTCCGTCCAATCTGCACGGTCAGGTTGCACGTTGATATTTCGGAGCAAGCGAACTCCACTCGAGGCAAACTGTGAACTCTTAAATGCATACCCAGAAAGAATTTCGAAGTTCTCTCCAACTGGCCTTAGCCGCGCGCCATTCCTTAGAAGCCCACGATAGATTATCTGGCACGCTGCAAGATACGTAGCATGCTCCGGAGGGAATTGGGCGATCCACCGACTCATAAGCTGTCCTGACTCAGGAGATTCCGAACGCGGCCAAGTATTTCAGCAATGTGCTGTTCTTTCTGGAGAATGCTCTCAGTGAGTTGCTCTGGCGGTAGGTGGGTGATGTCGGCTTTGGCGCGAGGGTTCTTGCGGTCGAGATTGCAGTTGTTACCGAGAAGTTCAACGACTGGAACTCTCCAGGCGCGATCGCTTTCTTCGCGCCTCTTCCACCACGCCAGACAGCCAGCAAATTCCTCAAATTGAATGGGCCCGGTCTTGGTGTAGCTCTTTCGGCCGTCGGGAAGCGGTTGCTCGTAGTACCACACGTGTTTGGTCGGGCCCGAGCGGTCGAAGAAGAGCAGATTGGTGGGAATGCCTGTGTACGGCGCAAAGACGCCGTTGGGAAGACGGACAATGGTGTGTAAATTGAACCCTTCAAGCAACTCTTTCTTGATTCGGGCGCAGATACCGTCCCCGAAGAGCACACCGTTGGGCACGACCATTCCGCAGCGCCCACCTTTCGAGCCGCCAACGGGCCGCCGGAGTTTGCGCATGATGAGTTGCAGGAAAAGCAGGGCCGTTTCCGCTGTCCGCTTGTCCTCCGGGAAGTTCGCGAGGATGCCACGCTCTTCCTCGCCGCCGAAAGGCGGGTTGGTCATGATCACATCCACTCGGTCTTTGTCACCGATCTCCCGCAGCGGGAAGCGAAGAGCATTTTCGGAATCGATCTCCGGAAACTCCACGCCATGTAGCAGGAGATTCATCTGGCAGAGAAGGTAAGGCAGTGGCTTGGGCTCAATGCCGTTCAGCGTGCCTTTCTGGAGCTGGGAGAAATCCTCCGCCTTCTTGGACTGTTTTTTGAGGTGCTCGAAGGCTTCCACCAAAAACCCACCGGTGCCGGCGGCTGGGTCAAGAACCGTCTCGCCCAGTCTTGGATCAACCACGGTCACGATGAACTTTACCAGTGCGCGGGGGGTGTAGAACTCGCCTGAATCTCCAGCGGCATCGCGCATCTCGCGCAACATGCTCTCGTAAAGGTGCCCGAGGGTATGGATTTCATCGCGGGAGTTGAAGTGGATCTCGTTTACCCCGTTCACGACGTCCCGCAGAAGATAGCCGTTGATCATGCGGTTGTTCGTGCCTTCAAATACTTTGGCGATAACGTCGCGACGGTCGCCGTTGGTGCTTTGAAGTGAGCGCAGATAGGCGAAGAGCCCGGGGCCACGCTTGCCGTCAGGCCGAATGGCTTCATCCTGGCTGATGAAGGCGATCAACTCCGGGCCGGTCATGCCCTGAGGATTGGCCGCCCAATCGCGCCAGCGATAGGGCGGCTCGATCGCCTGCTTGAATCTCTTTCCTGCGAGCTTTGTTTCCTCCTGGCGAACTCTTTCCATGTCGTCGAGGAATTTCAGCAGCATGATCCAGGTGAGCATGGGGAGACGGTCGAGATCGCCGCTGAGGCCCTTGTCCTTGCGCATGATGTCGCGGCTGGATTTGACGATGCTGCCGAGCTGCTGGGCGGTGGATTTGGGGAGTTCGACTTTGGCTTTGCGGGGAGGCATGTCTAGATCAATTATTCCTTGGCGAACTCGAATCGGGAGGGCACGAGTTTACTCGTGCCAATATGCGCAAAATTTGACGGGGCCCCAGGCCCTCGGCGGCTAAAGCCGCGACAAATTTTCGTCTATTCGGCACGGCTGAAGCCGTGCCCTCCCGATTGTGCTCTTCTCATTGTGCTCTTCATTAAAGGCGAACCAGATTCAAGAAGAAATACCGACTACGAAGCATACAGGAGCGCCTGCATTTCGTTGACGGCGGCGCGCATATTTTCTGCGCCGCCGAATAAGGCGGCGATTTCGGGTACTGTGCCGCGTTCGGAAATGGGCGGTATCTTGAGAATTTCGGGAATTTGGAATTGGGCGGTGCCGTATTCGATGTATTTGTCGAGCATTTCGATGAGTACGGTTCGCGCCTCGGGTTTGTACTGCTCGAAAAACTTCTTCTTGTCTTTTCGTAGGTTCTCCGCGCGTTCGCGACGCGTGCGCAAAGGCGCGTTGAAGGCCACGTGGCACAACAGGTCGAACGGGTCCGCATCGGGCTGATTGGCCGCTTTCGCGAGTTCATCGAACGAGATTCCCCGCTCTTCCAAACCGCGGATTATTTCAGCCCGTTCCTCGGCTTTGCTCCACTTTGATCGGAGTGTGGCAGCGGAGGGGCACATGCTGCGCACTTTGTCTGCCGTGTAGTCGGTGAATTTGACGACGCGGAGTTGCTTGCCGTTTTCGTCCAGCTCCTGGACGAGATGAGCTACGATCTCAACCGATCCCTGATCTACGTAGTACTTGCGGCGGGGCTTGCCTTCTCCCTCTTCGTCCAGCCACTTGTCGAGCGGCCCCGGCTCTTCCTCCTCAGGCGGCGGGGCTTCAACGGGGACCTCTTTTTCGGTGACGGTTTCTCCGAGCTCGTTCATTTCTTCTTCCGTAATCAGAGCTGGTTCGCCGTCAAAATCCGGATCAGCGAAAAGCCGCGTCGCACCGGTGTAGTCGAGAATGTTGAAATATAGCTTGTCGTAGTCGTCGCGCACGCGAGTGCCGCGTCCGATGATCTGCTTGAAATCCGTCATGGAATTGATGACGCGGGCCAGGACCACATTCCGGCAGGTTGGTATATCGACGCCGGTAGTAAGCATTTGCGAGGTTGTGACCAGCGAGGGGACTAACTTCTCCACGTCCATGAAGCGATCCAGGTGGCCTCGGCCAACGGATCGTTCGTCGGATACGACACGGGCGACGTAGTCGGGATGGTCTTTGGAGATGTCGGTGTTGCAGTTGTTGAGGGCTTTACGCATATCCTCGGCGTGTTCCTGGTCAACGCAGAAGACGATGGTTTTGGCGAACCGGTCGTTGGTTTTTTTGAGGAAATCGGTGATGTTCTTTGCAATTGCTTCGGTCCGGACTCTTAGGGAGACGCGGCGCTCGAAGTCTTTTGTGCCGTATTCTTCATCGGGAATCTCCCTGCCGTAGCGATCCATTTCCCCTTTGCTTGGTCGCCAACCGGCCGCGTCAACAGTAGAAACGACGCGATGCACGCGATACGGCGCCAGGAAACCGTCCTCGATACCCTGTTTCAGGCTATAGGTGTAAAGGGGGTTACCGAAATATGCGTAGGTGTCGCGGGTTTCTTCCCGGAGCGGGGTGGCAGTCATGCCGAGTTGAAATGCGGGTTCGAAGTATTCCAATATCTCGCGCCAACTGCTGTCGTGGCGGGCGCTGCCCCGATGACACTCGTCAACGACAATCAAGTCGAAGAAATCATGTGGAAATTCGCGGTACAGACCGGGGCGTCGTTCGTCCTCCGCGATGGCCTGATAGGTGGCGAAGTACATTTCGCGGCTCTTGATCGCTTGTCCTTCGATTTTCCAGCGGGCATCTCCAAATGGCGCGAACGTCTGGTCCTTGGGAACATCCAGCAGCACGTTGCGGTCAGCCAAGTACAGGATGCGTGGCTTGCGGTGCTCTCCAGCGCGGTTCCACCGTGAGTTCCAGAGCTTGTAGCAAATTTGAAACGCGATGACAGTTTTGCCGGTGCCGGTGGCGAGAGTGAGAAGGACACGGCGTTTATTCTGCAGGATCGCCTGGACCGCCCGGTTGATGGCGATTTCCTGGTAGTACCTGGGCGACTTTCCTGAGAGATGATAGTAGGGGGCGAGCACTTGCTCGGCAGTCTTGTCGTCGATCCCCTCGCTTTGGCGGAGGCGGTTCCAAAGCTCGTCGGCACTGGGAAATCCGTCGAGATCGTTGTCACGTCCGGTGAGAAAGTCGTGCTCAACAATGCCCTGGCCGTTTGTGGCATAGGCGAACTTAAGACCGAGAATTTGCGCATACTCTTTGGCTTGCTGAAGGCCGTCGGCGGGATTCGAGTAGACCGCTTTAGCCTCGACAACCGCGATCGGGAAATCGCGCCGGTAGCGAAGGAGGTAGTCCGCTCGCTTCTGCGGCTTCCGGTTCACTTTTGTGCCGGCGACCACGATGCGGCCGTCAGTGAAGCTTCGCTGTTCGCTGATTTGGTCATCGGTCCATCCGGAGGAATAGAGCTTCGGCAGGACGTAGCGACGGCAAGTATCTGCTTCAGTAAGGAAAGCCATTTTTCGGCTGTTACATCAAGAAAGGGATGATATCAGGTGGTCGCGTCGTGCTAGACCCTTTCTCCCGGAATGCATAAGAGCATGAAATGAAACAAGCGTGGCATACCTCAGCGGCTGAGCAGAGTGCTGAACAAGTCCAAAGCCGGACCTCAGGGGCTGAAGCCCTCGATCAAAAGGGTGGGCTACCGCAGCGCTGAAGCGTTGCGCCACCCAAAATCAGAATTTTTCAGCAAACTGTGAAGGCGTGGGGTTGCCGGTGCTCGGGACGACTGAACAGCTTGCGGAGAAAGTCTGAGTTCCAACCTCGGCCCCTGAAGGGGCCATTGAGAACACACGAATTTCGGTATCGCTGAAGCCTGATACGAACCTGGGATTTTTCCGCAGGCTGTGAAGTCATCCTCGCGAAGCTCGCGATGTTCCAGCAAGACTATTCTTTCGCCCCGCTGGGGCTTTCTCATTTTCCACTCGCACCCACGGCTTGCGCCGTGGGCTGTAATCTTGCGCCGCTTCGCGGCTGAACAGAGTGCTGAAAGAGTTCAAAGCCGGACCTCGGGGGTTGAAGCCCTTGATCAAGAATGGGCTTACCGCAGCGCTGAAAGCGCTGCGCCACCCAAAATCAGGCGTACCTCAGCGGCTGAAGCCGTCGGGTTGCCGCTGCTACGGCACGACTGAAGTCGTGCCCTTCCCAAAACCTTTCCAATCGCCGAAGTTTTTCCGCAAGCTCTGAAGTCGCGCCCTCCCCAGGGTCAGGAATATCGACGTCTGGAGATCATTGCGAGTACAGAGCACTGCGAGTTGCTGAATGCGGCACACAGCACTAGAATGGCGGCGCTCAATCAATCCGAATAGTTTGCTTCCCAATCAGGAGGGAAAATGAAAGCAAGAACGATGGCATTGACGGTGGCGCTGTGCTTGGTGGCAGGGGCAGTGTGCTTCGCCAGCGACGCGAATATGGGCACCTGGAAGCTGAACGAGGCCAAATCGAAGTTGGCCGCTGGGGCGGCGAAGAACCACACCGTGGTCTACGAGGCGGCGGGGGACAAGGTGAAAGTCACGGTGGATGGCGTCGACGGCACCGGCAAGCCCGCGCACAACGAGTGGACGGGCAATTTCGACGGGAAAGACTACCCCGTCACCGGCGATCCGAGTTCAGACATGCGGTCGTACAAGAGGGTTGATGACCGCACGCTGGAGATGACCATTAAGAAAGACGGCAAGGTCACTATGACCGGTCGGATTGCCGTGTCGACCGATGGCAAAAGCCGCACCGTCAAGACGAGCGGAACTGATTCGATGGGCATGAAGGTCGAGAACACTGGGGTGTATGACAAGCAGTAGCGGGTAGGGTCAGTTCTCAGTTCCCGGTTCTCAGTTCTCAGTCGGAAAGCCTTTAACCGCAGAGGACGCAGAGGGCACGCCGAGCACGCGGAGAAATTCCCCGCGCCTTGACTGAGAACTGAGAACCGGGAACTGAGAACTGCCCTGCGTGCGATACTGAAGACGATGCTGCTGCTTGATCCCACGCCGCGTTTGGCGAACGATCCGAAGTCGGTCAAGATCAATCTGACTGCCGGGACCGGGATGGAGATTGAATGGAAAGATGGGCATCGGTCGAGTTACAGGTTTCCGTTCTTGCGGGATGCTTGTCCGTGCGCGCTCTGCGACGATGAGCGCGACAAGTCGGGACGGAAGCCGGGAGAGCGGCCCAAGCTGGCGCCGGGGGCGCTCCCGATGTTTAAGGCGCAGGCCAAGGCTTTGTCGGCCGAGCAGGTGGGGAAGTACGCGCTGCGTTTTGCGTGGAACGATAACCACGATCTAGGAATTTATTCGTGGGCTTATCTGCGGGAGATTTGTCCGTGTGGGGAGTGCCGGGGTGCGGCTTAGTAGGTGAGTGGCGTCATATCTCAGAACGAGCGCGTGGCACGTCTTCTTGCTAGACTTGCCGCATGCGGGCGGATGCGCGAACGGAAACTAGCAACGGTCGCGGGAGCCTGGGGCCGGGGTCGGCGCTGTACCTGGTCGCGACGCCGATCGGCAACCTGGAAGACATCACGCTGCGGGCGCTGCGCGTGCTCAAAGAAGTCGATCTGATTGCCTGCGAGGACACGCGGCAGACGCAGAAACTGCTCAGCCACTACGGCATCCAGACGCGCACTGTCAGCTATCACGAGCACAATGAGATGACCAAGGCCGCCGAGTTGGTGGTCGATCTTGAGAGCGGCGCGAAGATTGCGCTGGTCACGGACGCGGGGATGCCGGGGATTTCCGATCCGGGATTCCGGCTGATCGCGCTGGCCATCCGGCATCGTGTGCCGGTGGTGCCGATTCCGGGAGCGTCAGCGTTTCTGGCGGCGCTGGTGGCCAGCGGTCTGCCGACTGATTCGTTCCGCTTCAGCGGATTTCTTCCGGCGAAGTCAGGACAGCGGCGGAAGCTGCTTGAGAGTGTGCGGGAGTCTCCGCGGACGCAGGTGTTTTATGAGGCGCCGCATCGGGTGCTGGAGACGCTGGCGGATGTGGTCGAGGTGCTCGGAGAAGATCGGCACGTGGTGGTCGCGCGCGAGGTGACGAAGATTCACGAAGAGTTCTTGCGCGGGCGGGCGGCGGAAGTACTGGAGCAGTTGAAGGCGCGCGGAGAGGTAAAGGGCGAGATCACGCTGCTGATCGCGAAACCTGAGAGCTCCGAGCTCCGAGCTGCGAGCTGCGAGGTGAGCGTGGCCCAGCGGGTGCGAGAGATCATGGCGTCGGAGAAGCTCGATGACAAAGCCGCACTGAAGAAAGTGGCGAAAGAACGTGGGATTGGGAAGAGCGAGGCGTATCGGGAATGGCAGAGGAGCAAATGAGCGGCAGTGTTTCGGAAGGGCACGTCTTTAGCCGTGCCGCAAAAGCCTTATAAAGACTGGGCTTTAGCCCCTGAGGGATTGACCCTTGCCAATTTCTAATCCATCGAGTAACATTGATTAACGTTAATCAATCCCATGAAAACCATCGTAAATCGGCTCCCGCTGACTAAAGCGCGTGTGAATCTCGGCCAAGTCGTGCGCCGCGCGCACGTGAACCGCGAGTTCTTCATTCTGGAGAAGGACGGCATCCCCGTAGTGGGCCTGATGCACGTGGATGACCTCGAGGACTATCTGGAGATGCGGAATCGTTCAGTTAAGGAGCAGGTCCAGACCAGCGCGGAGGAGTACCGGCGCGGCGCGGCCCGCAGCGCGCGTGAATTTGTGGCTGAGTTGAAAACTCCCAGGGGCAGGCGCAGGAAAGCGTAAGAACGAAAGACGAACGTCATGGCCGGCGCGTTCCGAGTACTCTCCACGCCCGCGTTCGAGCGGGAATCCCGAGCGATCGTCAGAAAAGACTCCACGCTAGTCCGCGCTCTCGAAGAACTGATTGATATTCTCGGCAACGATCCCCACACTTTGGAAGCGAAGTCGTGCTGCATTCCTTACGCAACCGGAAAGGCGCGTATTGACGGGCGCGCTTGCCCCGAAGAGCGAAGCGCATCCGGAGTGGTAGAAGAAGAAGTAGAAATGTGTCAGAGTCCTTGGCGCGGATGCGACAATAGCAAAATCCGAATGGAGCTGATGCAGAATGCCGGTGAACCGCGACAAGCCAGACCTTTGGAAGGAAGACATAGCCAAGTCCGTTGATATGTACAACGACTGGTTCCTGAAGTTTGCGCCTAAAGCCTTTCGAGACAGTCGCGCAAGAGCAACGAAAGATGTGAAGGCCGCTCTCCAACAAACGGCGAATCTCACAGAGTTGAACCCCGACGTTCTTCGGCAACATCCCGAGATGCTGCCGATTCTCCGGATGGCCACCTGTCCCCCAATCGCCCGCGATCGATTGATTGGTCTGTCAAAAGTGTCTCCGAACTTGGTCAAGTGCATGGAGATCGATCGCTGTTTACCCGCTAGAATGGATGGCAACGCGATCTCGGGCGAACTGGAGCAGATAGTTACGACGATTGCCAAGATGCTCGACCCTGATATTTGTGTATGGCTTCAAAAAAAGAAAAGACCCTCCAGAGAAGTATTGCAACGTGGTGCCGTCGTCATAGCCGATCGGCTCTGTGGTGCGGTGGCTGATCCAATCGTGCGCAATGCTCAAGAACAAAGGCAATTGGCTGCCATCGCCAAGTGGCTGCAGGCACGCGGCTACGGCCAGTTACCGCCCGGTAGGTCGGTAAAGTTTAGAGAAATGAAACCAGGGTCCTTCGCCTTTCGCGTAAACATTCCGGTCACATTAGAGGGCGGCACCAATGTAAACATTCCAGCCGATGTGGCAGCAATGCCGCTGGCGGCGAAACAGGATGCTTTGCCCGTCTTGATTGAGGCAAAATCGGCTGGCGACTTTACCAATGTCAACAAGCGACGCAAAGAAGAAGCGATCAAGATGAGCCAGCTCCGAAACACCTACGGCCAAACGATTAAGCTAACCCTCTTCCTTTGCGGGTATTTTGATAGTGGCTACTTGGGGTACGAAGCTGCCGAGGGGATAGACTGGGTTTGGGAGCATCGCATCGACGATCTCACTAAGTTGGGACTCTGATATGGACGTCAGTATCATTGAGAAACGTCGCGTCGAATTGCAGGCGGATTGCGATCGCCAACGCAGCCAAGCTGATAGAAACAAGCTCGGGCAATTTGCTACCCCGTTTGAGCTGGCCCGCGACATTATTGCGGCGACGATACCTCATCTTGGCGCCAAGTCAATACGCTTTCTCGATCCTGCGTTCGGAACCGGAGCATTCTATTCCGCCTTGCTTGAGGTTGCCGGTGATCGCGTTGATAGCGCCATGGCTTTCGAAGTTGATCCGCACTACGGCACTCCCACCTTGCGCCTCTGGAATAGCACTGGCTTGAAGCTACGTGTCGAAGACTTCACGAGAGCTGATGTGGGCCAGTCGCACGCAAATCTGGTGATCTGCAACCCTCCGTATGTCCGGCATCACCATCTTTCGGTATCGGAAAAAACAGCCCTGCGTCTAACGTCGCACGCCCTTGGGGTGAAGCTGAACGGTTTGGCAGGCCTGTATTGCTATTTCATGGCGCTTGCTCATCGGTGGCTCGATCCGGGCGCGGTCTGCGCTTGGCTGGTTCCGAGCGAGTTCATGGACGTTAACTATGGCGAAGCGATCAAGCATTACCTGTTGAGTGATGTGACTCTAGTCCGCATCCACCGCTTTGACCCTAACGAGGTTCAGTTCTCTGACGCGCTGGTGTCATCCGCCGTAGTTTGGTTCAAGAACCAGAAGCCTGACCCGAAGGCTGTCGTCTCAATGACCTTCGGAGGAACTGTTACACGTCCGAGAATTTCGCGCAATGTAACGCTCACAGATTTGCATTCAGAAGCCAAGTGGACTCGTCTTCCCGGAATTCTGGATCGCGCGCCGGACTGCTCGCTCGGTGTCCGGCTTGGCGACCTCTTTGCTGTTAAGCGAGGCATCGCCACGGGGAATAACCAGTTCTTTATCTTGACGGAAGAGCGAGTTGCAGAGCTGGGTCTCTCGCAGCTTTTCCTCAAGCCGATTTTGCCGAGCCCTCGCTATCTGGAACAGGATGAGATTGAAGGCGACGAAGTTGGTGCGCCTATCCTCGATCGACGGTTGTACTTGATCGACTGTGCGCTCTCCGAGTCTGAGGTCAAAAAGATTGATCCAGCTCTGGGGCAATACTTGAAATCTGGCAGAGATACCGTGGCACAAGGATATCTCTGCAAGTCTCGATCCCCTTGGTATTCGCAGGAAAAGCGTCCACCGGCGCACATTCTTTGCACGTATATGGGGCGAACCGATGGCAACGGTAAGAAGGCTTTTCGTTTCATATTCAATCGCTCGAAAGCAACCGCTGCAAACGTGTACCTGTTTCTGTACCCAAAATCGGTGATTCGCAATGCACTGGAGGATATTGGGGTGCTGAAACAGGTCTTCCAGCTCCTCAAGTCAATTCCGGCGGAGGACATGACCTATGAGGCCCGTGTATACGGTGGCGGCCTGCATAAGTTGGAGCCGAGTGAACTCGCGAAGGTGAGGGCCGACCGCATCGCTGATCTATTGCTCGGTGCGAATCGCCACACACGCGGTGTCCAAATGGCGCTTCCACAAGTCGGGTAGGCTTAGCTACTGCCCCGCCAACTCCTTCTTCACCGCCTCGCTGACGACCTTCCCATCCACCCGCATGCCGGCGGCGGCGAAGCGGGACATGGCGGCTTTCATCACGGTGCCCATGTCTTTCATGGCGGGGGCGGGGGTCATCTCGGCGATGGCGGCGCGGACTCCGGCTAGGATTTCTTCTTCGCCGGCGGCTTTGGGGAGATAGGTTTCGATCAGCTTGATTTCGGCGGCTTCTTTGTCGGCCATCTCCTGGCGTCCGCCTTTGGTGAATTGTTCGATGGAGTCTTTGCGCTGCTTGATTAACGTGGAGAGCACTTGTTGGGATTCCTTGTCGTCGAGCGGGGCCATTTTGTCGATTTCTTTGTTCTTGAGGGCGGTCTTGACCATGCGCAGGGTGGAGAGACGGTGCTCGGCGCGGGCCTTCATGGCGGTGACGATGTCTTTCTGGATCTGGTCGATTAGGGGCATGGGCAAATTATAGAACGTCAAAGGCTTGAACCACGGGGGACACGGGGGAACACGGAGGAGGGCAGAGGTCAGATTGCGGAGGTGAAAAGCGAATTGCAGAAGTAAAGGCCGTGGTCCTCGGCAGGATTGTTTGCATCGAGGGGCCCTTGACTTTACTTCTGCAATCTGACTACCGACTTCTGCAATTTCTTTTCGAATCTCGTCGCTTTCGAATATTCTGATTGGTCAGCTGATTCCCATGCTCAAAAAGAACAGGCTCTTCACTCCCGGTCCAACACCTCTTCTGCCTTCGGCGCAACTGGCGATGGCTTCTTATAACGCGCACCATCGCACGGCTGATTTCCGGGCGCTGTTTACGCGGGTGCTGGCTGACTTGAAGGAGTTCATCGGCACGCAGAATGACGTGCTGGTGCTGACGGCGTCGGGCACCGGTTTCATGGAGGCTGCGGTGTCGAACCTGACTTCGCCGGGCGACCAGGTGCTGGTGCTGACGGCGGGGAAATTTGGCGAGCGCTGGGTGTCGCTGGCGAAGGCGTTTGGATGCAGCGTGGAGACGGTGACCGCGCCGTATGGGACTACGTTCTCGCTCGACGACGTTCGCGCGAAGCTCACTCCCGAAATTCGCTGTGTCTATGTGCAGGCGACGGAGAGTTCGACGGGGGCGCGGCACGATATTGCGGCGATTGCGAAGCTGGTGCGCGCGCTGCCGGATACGCTGCTGGTCGTGGATGCGATCACGGGGCTGGGGACAACGCACTTCGATGTGGATGGCTGGGGTATCGACGTCATCATTGGCGGATCGCAGAAGGCGCTGATGATCCCGCCCGGGCTGGCGTATGGCGCGGTCAGCGAGCGGGCTTGGAAGAGGATGGAGACGGCGAAGTCTCCGCGGTATTACTTCGATCTGCGGAAGGAACGGAAGGCGGCGGAGAAGGCGGAGACGGCTTACACTCCGGCTACCTCTCTGTTTGCCGGGATGGCGGTGGCGCTCGATTACGTCCGGCAGATGGGAGATGGAAACCTGGCGGCTGGACGTAAGGGTCTGGTAGAGAACGCTGAACTCTGTGCGGCGATGACGCGGGCCGGAGTGGAAGCGCTCGGACTGAAGCTGTTTGCGGCGACGTCTCCGGCGGCGGCGTTGACGGCCGTTGCTGCGCCTTCGGGGGCAGATTCGACGACGATCTGCAAGCGCTTTCGAGATCAGTTTGGTGCGGTTGTGGCCAATGGGCAGGCGGAAATGAAGGGGCAGATCTTCCGGATCGCGCACATTGGTTATTACGATTATCTGGATACGGTGGGAGTGCTGGCGGCGTTGGAGTTGGTCGTCGCTGAGGTCACGGGCAAGTCAGTCGAGTTCGGTTGCGCGGTGCGGGCGGCGCAGGAAGTGTATGCGCGGGCGACAGCCAAGGCACAGGTTGGTTGAGATTGAGGAAGCAGGTCCTTCGCTTCGCTCCAGGATGACAATTCAGGATTGGGGCTGAGCTCGGGATGGAAAATTGGGACTAATGATCCTCGGCTACGAATCCAACCCTTCGCGGCGCAGTTTGCGGCTTTCGGCCAGCAATGCCATGGAGTGCATCAGGTTTTGGAGGGTGACAATTCCGACCAGACGCTGCTCGTCTACTACCGGGATGATGCTGAGGTTGCGGGCGGCGAGTTTGCGGAAGGCGGAGGCCAGCGACTCCTGCTTGGAAGCGACCTCGAAGAGGCGATTCATGGCGGCTTGGACGTAGCCGTTGCCGTCGGCGCGCAGGGCGTCGAGGATTTTCTGCTTGGAGATGACGCCCACCATGTCGCTGCTGCGGACTACGGGGAAATCGTCCTGAAGAGTGTGGACGGCTTTGTCGAGCGCGTCTTCCAGGGTGTCGGCGGGCGAGAGGGTGGCGAAGTCGGTGAGCATGACTTCTTCCAGGCGGACGCTCTGTAAGACGGAGTGAAAGACCGCTGATCGCTCCTCGAGCTGGGCTCCCACGAAGAGGAAGACGCCGATCATGAGAAGCCACAGGCCGTCGGCGCGAGTGTCCGGACGGTTACTGAGGAGCATTCCCAGCATCATGAACAGGATGGCAAAGACGTGGCCGATGCGGACGGCGCGCTGGGTGGCGCGGATGGGATCCATCTGGCGCGAGAAAAGCGCTCGCAACACGCGACCGCCATCCATGGGATACGCCGGCAGCAGGTTAAACAGGCCGAGATAGACATTCAACCAGACGACGCTGCGTAACAGGTTGCCGGGGTGCACGAGTGGCTTTGTCGCAAGTGGAAAACCCGGCACTACGGCGAGCAAAAGTAGGGCAAATACCCCGGCGATGAAAAGGTTCACCAGCGGTCCGGCAACAGCAATGCGGATATCGCGCTTCCAGGTGGTGTCCGATTCTGGAATGGCCTGGGCCTCGTCGAGGATGGTGACTCCGCCGATGGGGAGGAGAATGATCCCTTTGGCGGGGACGCCGGCGCGGCGGGCGACCAGTGCGTGTCCGAGCTCGTGCAGGATCACACTGCCAAAAATGACCCCGACCAGGCCTAAGGCGCGCAGGGCGGCCGTGGTGTCCTGGGCGGCCGATTCGGCGATCCAAACGAAGATCAGCAGGAAGAAAAACGTCAGGTGGATGCGGATTTCGATTCCGAAAAGCCGACCTGCCGGGATGGACCAACTGCGCATGGAGACGCCTGCCAGTATTCTATCTACTTATTAGACGCCGGGCGGAGCGGCGTTGTTGCAAAAGGCGGCACGGAGGGGCGGGGACGAGAGGGCGGCGGACAGGAGTGTCCGCCCTACACGCGAGCCAATGAGAGTGATTGCGGGACAGTATCGGAGCCGCCCTTTGCGGTCGTTGCCGGGGATGGACATTCGTCCGACGGCGGACCGGCTGCGGGAGACGCTGTTTGATGTGCTCTGCGCGGGGAATCCGGAGGCGCTGGCGGGATCGGTGTGGCTGGACTTGTATGCGGGGACGGGGGCGGTCGGGATCGAAGCGCTGAGCCGCGGGGCCGGGATGGTGTACTTCGTCGAGTCGTCGAAAGCGGCGGCGGAATTGATCGCAGCGAATTTGAAATCGTTGGGGATTGATGGCGGGTTCAGGATCATGAAGGCAGAAGTGGAGAAGAGGTTGGCGCAGTTGGAGGGTCAGGGCATCGTGGCGGATTTTGTTTTTTTGGATCCTCCCTACGCAATGCAGGAAGAGTATGCGCGGACGTTGGGAGTGCTGGCGGAATCGAAGTTGTTGCGGGCGTCGAGTGCGGTGATTGCGGAGCACGAGAAGAGGTTCGATCCCGGGGAGGCTTTCGGGGAGTTGGTGCGGTATCGGAAGCTCACACGGGGGGATGCGGGGTTGAGCTTCTATCGGCTGAGAGGAATTAAAGGTCTGAAAAGAGCTTTTACCACAGAGGTCACAGGGGACACAGAGGAAACAACGGACCGCTATTGAGTGTTCCGTTCGAACCGTCTCGCTATAATCAGAGCGCATGGCTAACTTTCCACCGGTTGACGAACAACTGGCGTACATCAAAAAGGGCGCGGCAGAGATTGTCAAAGAATCCGAGCTGCGCGCCAAGCTGGAGCGCTCGCTCGCGTCGGGCAATCCGCTGCGGGTGAAACTGGGCATGGACCCAACGGCTCCTGACCTGCACCTCGGACACACCGTCGTGCTGCGCAAGCTCAAACATTTCCAGGACCTCGGGCACACGGTCATCTTTCTGATCGGGGATTTCACCGGGATGATCGGCGATCCGACGGGGCGGTCGGCGACGCGGCCGCCGCTTTCGCGGGAGCAGATTGCGGAGAACGCCGAGACTTACAAGGCGCAGGTGTTCAAGATTCTCGATGGCAAGAAAACAGTGCTGGACTTCAATAGCCGCTGGTTTTCGAAGTTTTCGGCGGAGGATTTCATCCGGCTGACGGCGAAGTACACGGTTTCCCAGATGCTCGAACGCGAGGACTTTCACAAGCGGTTTCAGGAAGAGAAGCCAATTGCCATGCATGAGCTGTTGTATCCGCTGGCGCAGGGATATGACTCGGTGGCGCTTGAGGCGGACGTTGAATTGGGCGGCACCGACCAGAAATTCAATCTGCTGGTGGGGCGCGAGATACAGCGGGCTTACGGGCAGGAGTCGCAGGTGGTGCTGACGACGCCGATTCTGGAAGGACTGGACGGCGTCAACAAGATGTCGAAGTCGCTGGGGAACGCGATTGGGATTCACGAAGCGCCGCTTGAGATGTATGGAAAGATCATGTCGATTTCGGACGAGATGATGTGGCGGTATTACGAGCTGCTGACGGATGTCCGGTCGGAGCAGATTGCGGCGATGAAGAAGGATGCGGCTGATGGGAAGGCGCACCCGATGGCGTTGAAGAAAGAGCTGGCGCGGACGATGGTGACGGATTTTCATTCGGCGGACGCGGCGGCGAAAGCGGGGGAGAATTGGGCGCGGCAGTTTCAGAAGGATGGCGTGCCGGAAGAGTTGGAAACAGGTTCGGTGGCGTTCGCGGAGGTGGCGGATCGCGAGGGCACAGGCGTGCGCTTGGCAAAACTTCTCGTCAAGGTTGGTTTCGCTTCTTCTACTAGCGAGGCGGATCGGAAGATCAAGGAAGGAGCGGTCAGCGTGGATGGTGTGAAGGTAAGCTCTCCGGTTGTCCCGGCTCGGGCGGGGTCCACGCTGACATTGCGCCTTGGGCGAAAGATGAAAAGGGTTACGCTGACGGCTTGACGCGGCGTGGATGATGACGAGAAAGCAGGTCCTTCGCTCCGCTCAGGATGACAATTCTTAAAAATTAAGCTATGCAAAATCTCTAGGGGCTTGAAACTGAGGGCGTTCGGGTGTGCCAGTCGGTTGCTTGCTCGTAGGCGTGCGCTGTCTGCAGCACAAGGTCTTCTCGCCAGGGAGGGCCGGCGAGTTGCAGGCCGATGGGAAGATTGTCGGAAGTAAATCCGCAAGGGATCGAGATCGCTGGAATTCCCCAGACGTTGAAGGGACGCGTGTTGCGCAGCATGAGGAGTTCGGCGGGGCGCAGGTTTTCGGGGTGCGCTTTGAGATCGGCGATGGCGGGTGGCGGGATGGGAACGGTGGGGGTGAGCAATACGTCCACTTCGTTGAATATTGTTCGGATGGCGTGGCGGCTGGCTTCGAGCTCAAGGCGGGCGCGCAGGGCGGCGGCTGCCGAGGTGCTTGCACCCGACTGGATGCGAGCGAGGGTTGCGGGCTGGTAGAGCTCGGGCGAACGGGTCACGAAGGGCTCGTGATAGGCGTACGCCTCGGCGCTCGAGAGGGTGCGGTCGGTCGAGACGTCGAGTTTCACGTCGCGAATCTCGGCGTGGAGGTCGCGGAAGACCTGGATTGCTTTTTCGACTGCGGCGGCAACTTCGGGATGCAGGCCGTCGAAGAAGAATGCTCGCGGAAGGCCGATGCGGAGTTTCTTCGGAAACTGATCGAGGGCGGCGACGAAATCCGGCACGGGTGCGTCGATGCTGGCTGGATCGCCGGCGTCGTAGCCCGCGAGCGCTTGCAGCATCACGGCGGCGTCATAAACGGAGTTCGCGATGGGGCCAACGTGGTCGAAGGACCATGAGAGTGGGACTACGCCGCGCGCGCTGACGCGTCCGTAGGTCGGCTTGAGTCCGACGCCGCCGCAGTCGGCGGCGGGCAGGCGAATGGAGCCGGCGGTGTCGGTGCCGATGGCGGCAAAGCCCAGGCCGGCGGCTACGCTGGCGGCGGAGCCTCCGGAGGAGCCGCCGGTGATGCGGGACGTGTCCCAGGGATTGTGGACTTCGCCGAAGAAACTGATCATCGAGCTGCTGCCGTAGGCGAATTCGTGCAGGTTCTGCTTGCCGAGGATGATGGCTCCGGCGGCGCGCAGGCGGCGGACGACTTCGGCGTCTTCGGTGGGGATGCGGTCTTTGAAAAGCGCGCTGGCGGCGGTGGTGCGGGTGCCGGCGGTGTCGAG